>ERZ808246.183-NODE-183-length-54354-cov-3.662112_pt1 | contig 54354 bp, 52 predicted proteins | sample MGYA00521083_ERZ808246 | MGnify/ENA primary metagenome ERZ808246 (study PRJEB31516, sample SAMN03275577) | gut metagenome | biome: mammalia-associated habitat; material: feces | host: Papio cynocephalus | place: Kenya | collected 2012-07-07 ... | reverse complement strand
GTTGGCGACGGAATAAACGACGCACCCGCTCTTACAACCGCCGATATCGGCATTGCGATAGGCGCAGGTACCGACGTTGCAATAGATGCCGCCGACGTGGTGCTTATGAACAGCCGCCTTTCCGATGTGCCCGCGGCTTTGCGGCTCGGGCGCGCAACGCTCAGAAATATTCACGAAAATCTGTTTTGGGCATTCTTTTACAACAGCGTCGGCATACCCCTTGCAATGGGCGTATTTGTGCCGCTCGGGCTGACTTTAAACCCGATGTTCGGCGCGGCGGCAATGAGTTTGAGCAGCTTTTGCGTTGTTTCAAACGCACTGCGGCTTAATCTCTTTAAGCTTCACAGCCCGAAATATGACAGAAAAAGAAAACATAAAGAAGTGAATTTTTCCGATGTTATCGGAAAAATCAAGGAGGACAACAAAATGACAAAGACATTAAAAATCAACGGTATGATGTGCTCGCACTGCGAAATGACCGTTAAAAAGGCGCTCGAAGCCGTTGACGGCGTAGAGTCGGCGGTTGTAAGCCATGAAAAAGGCACAGCCGTAGTAACTCTTAAAAAAGACGTTGACAGCGCCGCTCTTAAAAGCGCTGTTGAAGCAAAGGACTATGAGGTAACATCGGTCGAATAAATTCGCTGAAAAAAAGAGCCGAACCCGCGAAGGTTCGGCTCTTTTGCTAAATATTACATCAATAAATATATTAATAAAGCTCACTGTAAGAGGTGATATAAACGTCGCTTAAAGCCTTGATTTTTTCTTCGTGCCTTTTTTCGGCGTCATCTTGTATCGCGATGATTTTAAAGCCGGCTTTTTTAGCCGTAACTATTGCATAGTGCGCATCCTCAAAAACCAAAGTATCGCTTTTGTCTGTGCCGAGAAGCTCAAGCGCTTTTTCATAAATAATCGGTTCGTTTTTTCCCGCGCCGACTTCTTCACAGGTGAGAACATCTTCAAAATACGAAAGAATGCCGTTTCTTTTAAGAGCTGCTTCAATTAAAAAGCGGTCGGTAGCGGTCGCAACGCACATTTTAATGCCGAGCGATTTAAGAAAAGAAAGAAACTCCTTAACGCCGTCTTTTAAAACTACCTCGTTAAAATAAAAATTGCGAACAAGCGCGTTTACGCCGTTTCTTATATCTTCAACCGTGGCGGTGCTGTCAAAATGCTTTATATAGTATTCAGCCGCCTGTTCATAGCTCAGCGTCGAAATCTCTCTTGCGAGTTCTTCTTTAATTTTTATCCCTTTTGAAAGAAGAAATCTTGTGCCGATTTCGGTCCATATGTCCATAGAATCGAGAAGCGTTCCGTCTGCGTCAAATATAATTGCTTTTACGTTTTTAAAATCCATTTTATCAGTTCTCCGAAATAATATCGCCGGGCGTGCCGTTCCATGCAACAACAAGCGTTCCGCTTTCGCACGAAACAACAGCGCGTTTGTTAATAAATTCGTTGCTCACTCCTAATGGAAAAGCCGAGGTGATTTCGTGCGACGAAAGCTCATACGAAAGATTTTTTAAAGTAACGACAGCGCGCTCGGTATAAGAAAAAACCGAGATAACGCCGCTTGCGCTCTCTTTAAATTTTAATGATGAATTTTCGAGTACCGTCAGACATTCGCCGTTTTCCGAAACGAAAACGGAATTGCCGCCGTGCTTTGAGATATAAACCGCCGACTGCACCGATGCGAGCGTTTGGTCAAGCCTGCCGCCGAGACAGCCGAAAATAAAAAAGCTTTTGTATCCGCGCAAAAAACCCGTTTTAATTGCAAGCATAAGGTCGGTGTCGTCTTTTCTTACGGGGTGGCGAATTACTTCAAGCCCCGTCGGAACAGCCTTTGCCGAGTCAAAATCACCGACGGCAATATCGGGCTTTATTCCTAAATCGGCAAGCCTGTCAAAGCCTGCGTCAGCGGCGATTACAAGGTCGCCGTCTTTTTTTATAAAATTTGCGGCGCGGCAAAAAAGCGCGCCGAAGATGTAACAGGTATTCATTTTTTACCTCGTCAAAGCGAAAAGATGCCGTATGTTAAAAGCGACATTATAAGACCCGCAATAAACACGCCGAGCGCGATAATCGGGAGGCTTTCTTTAATTCGCATATCAAGAAGCGCCGCAATAAGCGCACCCGTCCAACCGCCGGTGCCGGGAAGGGGAATGGCAACAAAAAGCAAAAGTCCCCATTCTTTGTATTTTTCGATTGAGCCTTTTTTCTTGTCTGAACGCGCCTCAAGCTTATCCACAATTTTAGAAAAGAATTTCGACCTTCTCATAACGGCAAAAATCTTTTTTATAAAAAGCAAAATAAACGGAATAGGCAGCATATTGCCGATATAGCAAATTGCAAACGCCTGAAAAAAGTTAAGCTCCAAAAGGCGAGCCGCTATCATTCCTCCGCGAAGCTCAAGCACGGGGCACATGGAAACAAGAAACGCAACGAGCTGCGGCGGAATGTCATTTTTAAAAAAATCGACTATGGCTGTAACAATGTTTTCTACCATATTTTATACCTCGTTGATATAAGAATGAGAAAGTAAAAATTCTTTTGCCGTTTTTAAAATGTTTTTGTCGTTGTCGAATTTAAGGCTTTTGTATGCGTCGCGAAACGGAAGCCAGATATAGTCCTCAATCTCTTCGCGCTGAATTATCGTCTGTGTGTCGTTTGTTTTGCCGACAAATACAACCACGCACTTTTCAATGCGGTTCTGAATAGAATATTCGGATTTGCTTGAAAACCCGGGGAGCAATTCAACGTGAATACCCGTTTCTTCAAGCACTTCGCGGCGCGCCGTGTCTTCGGGCGATTCGCCGTCCTCCATATGGCCTTTGGGGAAGCCCCAATTTGAACTGCGCTTGTTTTTGATTAAAAGGAAACGTATTTTGCCGTTAATTCGCCTGAAAATTACCGCTCCGCACGAGCGTTCGTAATAGCAGTCAAGAACATAATCTCTGCCCTCGGTCATAAAGGCTATAAAAGGCCTTATGTCGCAGTCGATAAAACGTTTTGACTTAGGCGAGGCGATAAGCTTGACTTCGCCCGTGTCAAGAAAACGAAGCTGTGCTATAACTCTGCCGTCAAAGCGGCGAATCGGATTGCCAATCCCCATAATCAGCACTCCGCTTATCGGTGAAGATGAATGTACCTTACAGATTGGTTGCCCATGATTGAGCGTGTAAACAGCACCGTTTTCACCGTACGGTGAACCAATCTGTTCGGTAATATTAACTCTGATTAATTTACCTAACATTAATGGCGCCCTCACATTTTTTCTGAAACTGTATATATTATAAGCAATTATGTCTTTTCTTTCAATATCTAATTCTTATATTTTACATAGATTTTACGGATATTTAAAAGGAAAATTTCATTCAAAATGGCAGTTTTCGCTGTAAATCGGCGTTCGTAAAAAGAGCTATTGAAAATTGAAACATTTTGTGATATGCTGAACTAAAAAAATAGGATGGGGATATTTATGAAAAGAATTTCAGCGGTACTTCTCGCTTTGATAATGATTTGTGCTGTCTTCGGCTTTTTTGCATACGGCTCTGTCGGCGAGGCGGCGCAAAACGGCGGTTTAAAGCCTTTTTATTCGCTTCAGACGGTTTCATCGCGCGATATGCTGACATCGCCCGAAAAAGAGCTTTTTGACGCTGTTGCCGCCTTGGAAGCGGGCGCGGCGGATGTTACTCTTTCTTCAATTTCGGGTGAAGACATAACATACGAAGTTTTTTCTTCAATTAACCTTGAAAGGCTTTTTTATGCGGTTTTAAAGGATTGCCCGCATTTGTTTTGGATTGAAGGTATGAGCATTACATACGAAAATCTTTGCGACAATAACTCAAACGGCGTTTTTGACAGCGGCGACACGGCAGCTTTAAAGCTTTCTCTTCCGAGGAACACCGTTTATGACTCGGTTGAAAATACATATTCATATATTGCTTCAACCGTTGCGGCGCAGAATTTTTCGCAGTATAACACGCGTTATGAGCTTCTTCTTGCCGTTCACGACCTTGTTGCCGACGCTGTTTCGCTTGAGCCTGCGGCAGAAAATGACGAAAGCGTTTCTAATGAAGTGAACGACCGAGCTCACAATGTTGTCGGCGCGCTTCTAGACGGGCTTTCCTCGTGCGAGGGCTATGCAAAAACCTTCAAGCTCTTTTGCGATTATCTTAAAATCCCGTGCATAACGCTTAACGACGGCGCTCATATGTGGAACGGTGTTTATATGGACGACGGCAATTGGTATTATGTAGACGTTGCAAACGACGATATTGACGATGAACGTTCCTACGGCTTTTTCCTTGTCGGCAGTGAAACGCCCGACGCGCTCGATTCCGACAGTGCGTTTTATGAAACTCACGTTTCTTTAAGTGACTCTGCAACGCCCGACGTTGTGTTTTCACAAAGCGCTTATTCGGGTGCTGGCGAAACATATACAGCATTTTCTTCAACGTTCAATTCAGCCGCGGTTTCGGCTTCAAAGGTTTTAAAACGCTCTGTTTATCAAAAAAACGAGCCTGTTTATTATAACGGCGTGGCAGTCAACGCCGAATTTAACGCCACCGGCGACAAATTCACGGTTAAAAGCGGCGCTTCTTTTGCAAACGAGGAATGGACTCTTGTGCTTCTCGGCGACGTAAACGGCGACGGCGTTTGCGACAGCACAGATTACACGCTTTTAAGAACAAGAGTGCTTTCCGGCGAAAGCGGCTTTGTCAATGGCATTTTTGATATGGCTGGCGATATGAACTGCGACGGCTATCTTGACGTTCTTGATATGATGATGCTTGAAAGGTGCGTTTCGGGCAGTAACAGAAATATTGAAGTTATATAAATTGAGGTTGAATTTATGCAAAATAAAGACACTAATGACAGACAGGAAATTATCAAAGAGCTTCTCGACGTAACTGACAGTGAGTTTACCGACGAAGAGCTTATTCATCAGCTTATAACAACGAATTTTTCAAAAAATTCGGAGGATACAAAAAGCAGGCTTTCGTTCGGTCAAAAAGCCTCCGACGCTGTTGCGAAATTCGCGGGCAGCTGGGCGTTTATTTTCAGCTTTATTGCCGTTATGGTTATATGGATGGTTTTAAACGTCGTTCTCGCTTCAAAAGCCTTTGACGCATATCCGTTTATACTTCTCAACCTTGTTTTGTCGTGCATAGCTGCTGTTCAGGCTCCGCTTATTATGATGAGCCAAAACAGGCAGGAGGCAAAAGACCGCGAGCGCGCCGAAAACGATTACAAGGTCAATCTTAAAAGCGAGCTTATTCTTGACGATTTGCATAAAAAGCTTGATGAAGTAATTGAAAATCAAAACGAAATCAAGGCGAGAATAAACGCGCTTGAAAAGAATAACGAAAAAAAGGACGTTTGATTTATGAAATTTCCCGATGGCGTTACGCTCGAAACAGAGCGGCTTTTTATACGCCCTCTTAACGAAGAAGAAATGAAAAATCTTGCCGATTCTTATATTGAAAAGGACAGCGAGATGTATAAAGCGTATTCGGAAATGCTTAAGCTTTCAAAAGGAAATCCCGAGGATTATCTGTGGTATACGGCTTGGGGCTTTTTCACTAAAGAAAGCGGCGATATGATAGGCGACGCTTGCTTTAAAGGCCCGCCCGCAGAGAACAACCCCGAAATAGGCTACGGAATAAATGAAGAATTTTGGGGCAGGGGAATCGCTTTTGAGGGCGTTTACGCTCTTTGCAAGTGGGCTTTTGAAAACGGCAATGCCGACGCGATTGAAGCCGAAACCGCTCCCGATAACACCGCTTCAAAAAGAGTCCTTTTGAAACTCGGCTTTGTTCTCGACGGAAAATCGGGCGAAGAGGGTCCGCGCTATGTTTTAAATAAAAGCAGCTTTTATAAAGAAAACGGCGCCGAATATTTCAGAACGATGCGCCGCAAAAAGCAGGAGCTGTCTTTTTCTTCGTGCGAAGAGATACTTTCATTTGCTTCATCGGGCGTGCTTGCCGTTTTGGGCGATTGCGGCTATCCTTATACCGTTCCGCTCAGCTTTTTGTATGAAAACGGCAAAATTTATTTTCACTGCGCAAAAAGCGGACATAAAATCGACGCAGTGAAAAATTCCGATAAAGCTTCGTTTTGCGTAATAGCGGAAGATGATGTTCTTTCCGAAAAATACACAACGCTTTTTAAAAGCGTTACCGCATTCGGCAAAATAAGCGTTGTAACAGATGTGAGCGAAATTAACGAGGCAATTACAAAAATTGCCTTAAAATACGCTCCGTTTGACAGCGAAGAGAACAGAAACAAAGCTATAGCCGACGAATACGCGGGGCTTTGCATTTTAAGGCTCGACATTAAAAATCTTTCGGGCAAGCAGTGCAAAGAGTTTTTAAAATAAAAACAGGTGTGTGAAAATGAACGAAAAACTTTTTGAATTTATTAAAAATTCTCCTACGGCGTTCCATGCTGTGGATACATTAAAAAAAGAGCTTAAAGAAAAAGGCTTTAAAGAACTTTTTGAAAATGAAAAATGGGAGCTTTCTTTAGGCGGCACTTATTTTGTAACGCGAAATTTTTCGTCGCTTATTGCCTTTAAGCTTCCGAAAAACGGCTTTCACGGGTATATGATTGCCGCCGCGCATTCTGACAGCCCGAGCTTTAAAATAAAAGAAAACGGCGAGCTTTCAAGTGAAAAATACATAAGCCTTTCGACCGAAAAATACGGCGGAATGCTTTGCTCAACCTGGCTTGACAGACCCTTGGGCGTTGCGGGCCGCGTTGTGCTCGAAACCGAAAACGGCGTCGAAACAAAGCTTATCAATTCAGAAAAAAGCGTTGCCGTTATCCCGAACGTCGCAATACATATGAACAGAAACGCAAACGACAGTATGTCATATAACGCCGCTGTCGATATGCTTCCGCTTTATTCGACGGGCAATAACGAAGGCGGCTTTAAGGCATATCTTTCAAAGCTTTGCAACGTGCCTTACGAAAAAATTCTCGGCAGTGATATTTATGTTTACAACACCCAAAGTGGCGTTGAAATAAACGACCTTATATGCGCTCCGCGGCTTGACGATTTGCAGTGCGTTTTCTCTGCAAAAGAGGCATTTTTGGCATCGCAAAATGAAAAATCCGTACCCGTTCTTGCTGTTTTCGATAACGAAGAAGTCGGCAGCGACACAAAGCAGGGCGCGGCGTCAACCTTCCTTTCGGATGTTCTTGAAAGAATTAATTCGGCGTTTTCCGGCGGCAAAGAGGATTTTGTTTCAGCTGTTTCCGACAGCTTTATGCTCTCGTGCGACAACGCGCACGCGGTGCACCCCAATCACGGCGAATATGCCGACAGAAATCATTCGGTTTATATGAACGGCGGCATTGTGATTAAATATAACGCAAACCAAAAATATACGACCGACGCGCTTTCTGCCGCACTTTTCAAAAAGATTGCTAAAAAAGCCGAGGTGCCCACGCAAAGCTATTGCAACCGCGCCGATATGCCGGGCGGCTCTACGCTCGGCAATATTTCAAATACCGTTGTTTCGCTTAACACGGCTGACATAGGCCTAGCGCAGCTCGCTATGCACTCCTCCTATGAAACGGCGGGCGCTTATGATACGGGGTATATGATAAAGGCGCTGACGGTATTTTTTGCTTCTTCTGTCAAAAATGATAACAATAAGGTCGAACTCTCATAACTTAAAGGGGTAGTGATTTTTTTGAAAATAATTATAGCCGGCGACGGAAAAGTCGGCGCAACACTTACAAAACAGCTTTCAGAGCAGGGGTATGACATTACTCTTATCGACTCAAACCAAAGCGTGCTTGAAACAAGCGTGGAGCTTTACGATATTATGGCAATAAAAGGCAACTGCGCGACCACCGATGTTCTGACTCAGGCAGATGTCAAAGGCGCCGACCTTTTGATAGCGGCGACAAGCACCGACGAAATAAATCTTCTTTGCTGTATGACGGCGCACAGGCTTAATCCTAAAATACACACCATTGCGCGAATAAGAAATCCCGAATACCGCGACCAGATTTTTGATATGCGCGATGTTTTCGGACTTTCGCTTATAGTTAATCCCGAGCGCCAGGCGGCAATCGAAATAGAACGGCTTTTACAGCTTCCGGGCTTTTTAAAGCGCGACAGCTTTGCAAACGGCAGAGTTGAAATTGTCGAGCTTAAAGTCAACGCGCAAAGCAAATTAAAAGACGTTTCGTTAAACGACCTTTACAAAATCGTTAAATGCAAGGTTCTTGTTTGCGCCGTTATGCGCAAAAACGAGGTTATAATCCCGGGCGGCGATTTTGTAATGCGTGAAAACGACAGGATTTTTGTTACGGCACAGTCCGAAAATCTTTCGGCGCTTTTAAAAAATCTCGGCATAATCTCAAAAAAAGTCAGGCGCGTAATTCTTGCGGGCGGCGGCAAAATCAGCTATTATCTCGCACAGCGCCTTGAGACCACAAATATTGCCGTAACGCTTATCGAAAACGACTATAACCGCTGCCGCGAGCTTGCCGCGCTTTTGCCGAAAACCGATATTATTCACGGTGACGCAAGCGACAGACAGCTTCTTATTCAGGCGGGGCTTTCGGAGTGCGAAGCGCTTGTTACTTTAACAGGTATTGACGAGCTTAACATTATGATTTCTCTTTACGGAAGCAATTGCGGCGTTCCGCAGATAATAACAAAGCTAGGCAGGGTAGAGGAAAGCGGAATTATTGATACATTGCCTATTGGCAGTATGATTTGCCCCAAAAAGCTTTGCTGTGACCAAATAGAGCGTTATGTACGCGCCATGGAAAATCAAACGGGTGCGGCTGTTGCGGTTCATCATTTTGCCGACGGCAACGCCGAGGCTATGGAATTCAGGGTGGATTCAAAAGCGCTTAACTGCGACACTCCTCTTAAAGACCTTCGTCTTAAAAAGCACGTTCTTCTCGTTTCGATAAACAAGCGCGGCAGAACGGAAATTCCGAACGGCGACTCTTTCTTTTCACAGGGCGATACAATTATCGTCGTTTCGGGCGGCGATGTTATGATTCGTCAGCTTAACGATATTTTTGAATGATTTTTTTGGGTTTCGGAGATATTTAAAATGAACTATAAAATGATTGGGCGAATTATTTCGCGAATAGTCGGCGTTGAAGCGCTTTTTATGCTTCCGGCATTGCTTATAAGCGTTGTCGATTCCGAGCGCGATGCCGTTTTCGGCTTTCTTCTTGCATATGCCGTTATGCTCCCGTTTTGCGTTATTCTCTATCTTCTCACAAAAAAGGCGAGCAGTGCATTTTATGCAAGAGAGGGGCTTTTGTGCGTGGGGCTCAGTTGGTTTATTATAAGCCTTCTCGGGTGCTTGCCGTTTGTATTCTCGGGTGAAATAAAAGGCTTTGTCAATGCGCTTTTTGAAATTGTTTCGGGCTTTACGACCACGGGCGCGTCTGTTTTATCGGATGTTGAAAGCCTTTCGCGAGGTATGCTTTATTGGCGAAGCTTCAGCCATTGGCTCGGCGGAATGGGCGTGCTTGTGTTTATACTTGCGGTTATACCCGTCAGCGGCAGAAGCGAAGGCTTTACTTTGCATCTTATGCGCGCAGAAAGCCCGGGGCCTGTTGTTTCAAAGCTTGTTCCAAAAATACGCAACTCGGCTTTGATTCTTTATCTTATCTACGTTGCTTTCACCGTGCTTGACGTTATTTTTCTTCTTTTCGGAAAAATGCCGCTTTTTGAAGCGATTTGCACGGCTTTCGGCACGGCGGGTACGGGCGGCTTCGGAATCAAGAACGACAGTTTGGCAAGCTACAGCCCGTATATTCAGAATGTTACGACTGTGTTTATGTTCCTATTCGGAATTAATTTTTCGTGCTATTATATGGTGCTTATGCGCCAGTTTAAAAGCGTTTTGAAAAATGAAGAGCTGAGAATGTACTTTATTGTGTATTTTTCAGCCGTTGCGGCAATCGCTTTGAATATTTACAAAATGTACGGCTCGCTTTCCGAGACGCTGCGCCACGCGGCTTTTCAGGTTTCAAGCATTATCACAACAACCGGCTATTCGACAACCGATTTTAACAATTGGCCGGGCTTTTCAAAAACGGTCATACTCTTTCTTATGATAATCGGCGCGTGTGCAGGCAGTACGGGCGGCGGTCTTAAATGCGGCAGGGCAATGCTTCTTTTCAGGGGCTTAAAGCGCAATATCAAAAAGAATATTTTCCCAAGAAAGGTTGAGGTTGTAACCGTTGACGGTCAAGCCGTAAACGAACAGGTGCTTGACAACACCAACGCATATCTTGCGGCATATGTAATTATTATAATCTTCAGCCTTCTTGTTGTGTCGCTTGACGGGTTTTCTGTCGAAACAAACGTCTCGGCTGTTATTTCGTGCTTTAATAACATAGGCCCCGGTCTTGATAAAGTGGGTCCCATGAGTAACTTTTCGTGTTACGGCATTTTGTCAAAGCTTGTTCTTATATTTGATATGCTTGCGGGCCGTCTTGAAATATTCCCCGTGCTTGCGATATTTGCAAAAAGTTCGTGGACAAGGAAAAAACTGTGATATTTACAGCGGCGTCTTGACTTTAGCTCTGTAAAGTGGTAAATTATATACAGGCAAACCCAAATAACTGCATTTCGGAGGAGAAAATGAACGCTATTAACAACGAGGCTACAGAACGTCTTATTAAAGCAATGCTTACCCTTAAAACGCCCGAAGAGCTTCGCGCTTTTTTGGATGATATTTGCACAATTAAAGAGCTTCAGGATTTGGCGCAGCGTTTTGACGTTGCCTGTAAGCTTCAAAGCGGCGCAAACTATAACGCCGTTTCTGCGGCGACGGGCGCAAGCTCCACTACAATCAGCCGTGTAAACCGCTGTCTTTTGTACGGTAACAACGGCTATAAAACGGCAATTGAACGAATCGAGAAATAATTATATTTAAAATCCCCGAAGCTTAAAATTCGGGGTATTTTTATGCAAATTTGCGATTTAATGGATATTATGTGCGATTTAATGGATATTACGTATTGATTTTGGCGTGACTTTGTGATATAAAATAATGTGGTAAAAGTTTGTACTTATAGGAGAATTTTATGAGAACTTCCGGTTTGACGAGAAAAACAAACGAAACAAAAATTTCACTTTCCCTCAGCCTTGACGGTTCGGGCAAATCAAATATCGTTACCGGCTGCGGCTTTTTCGACCATATGCTCACGCAGTTTGCAAAGCATTCCAAATTCGACCTTTATGTAAGCTGTGAAAGCGACACCGATGTTGACTATCATCATACCGTAGAGGATGTTGCAATGCTTCTCGGCAGGGCGTTTAACGAGGCGCTCGGCGACAGACGCGGCATCAACCGCTTTGCCGACGCAACAATCCCCATGGACGACAGCCTTATTCTTGCCGCGGTTGATATTTCGGGCAGGGGCTATCTTGCTTTTGACGTTCCGTTTTTAAGCGAAAGAATAGGCGATTTTGATGTGGAGCTTGTCGAAGAGTTCTTTATGACGTTTGTTCGCAATTCGTCTGTTACACTTCATTTAAGAAAGCTTGCGGGTAATAACTCTCATCACACCGCCGAGTGTCTTTTCAAGGCGTTTGCAAGAGTTTTAAGAGACGCTTCGTCGCTTGACTCTGCTTTTAAAAACGACATTCCCTCGGCAAAAGGCGTATTAAGATAAAAATAACCTCTGATTAATCAATAAGCACAATAACGGAGAAATTGTTATGACGGAGCTACCAATCGAAAATCAGCAAAACAGCGCACCCTTTAGTGAGGGTGAATGCTATTCTGCTGATTATATTCTTTGCAGAGCGCTTAATATCGGCGAAGAAATATTGCGCTGCGGCGGCGAGCCTCACAGAATTGAGGATACCGTTACGAGAATATGCTCTGCATACGGCGCAGTGTCAACCGATGTTTTTGCGCTTCCGTCACTTATAATCGCAAGTGTCAGAATGGCTGACGGCAAACAGTCGTCGCAGGTAAGACGGCTTTATAAAACGGCGAACGATATGTTTGTTCTTGACAGAATGAACGACCTTTCGCGCAAGGTGTGCGGCGGCAGCGTTGCTCTTTGCGATGTCGATGAAAAAATCAAGGAAATAAAAAATAAAAAAGCCTACCCGAAAATTGTCTCGTATATCGGCGCAATTCTCGGTGCGGGCGGTTTTGCCGTGTTCTTCGGCGGCTCGCTTTACGACGCGCTTGCCGCGGCTTTGGCTGGTCTTGTAATTACGTTTTTTAATCTTCACAAGTTTTCTTTTATAAATCAAATGGTTCACACGGTCGCCGTGTCTTTTGTGGGCGCACTTGCGGCGCTGCTGCTTATTAAACTCGGCTTGGGCGACAACCCCGATATGATAATGATTGGCACGATAATGCTTTTGATTCCGGGGCTTTCTTTCGGCAACGCCGTTCGCGATATGCTTTTCGGCGACACGGTTTCGGGGCTTATTCAGCTTGTGCAGGCGGTGCTTCTTGCCGTAACGGTGGCATTCGGCTTTGCCGTTGCAATGATGATATTCGGAGGTGTGAAGCTGTGACCGAAATTCTTATAAAAGCCGCCGGCGGAATTGTCAGCACGCTCGGCTTCGGAATCCTTTTCAGATTACGCGCCCGCCATTTGCCTATTGCCGCGCTTGACGGCGCAATCGCGTGTGCGGTGTATTTCTTTTGTTCGCAGTGCTTTGACAGCCCGTTTTTAATTAATATGCTTGCATCTTTTGCCACTGCGGTTTTTGCGGAGCTTTTTGCAAAGATTTTCAAAGCGCCCGCAACCGTATTCCTTCTTCCCGGGTGCATTGCGTTAGTGCCCGGCGGAACGCTTTATTACGCTATGAGCAGTCTTCTTTCGGCAGACTATTCCGAAGCCTTTTCAAAGCTTCTTTTAACGCTTGATGTCGGTATTGCAATCGGCGGCGGTATTATAGCGGCGTCGTTTGTGAAGTATTGCCTTGACTTTATATTCAAAAAAATACCGTCAAGGAAAAAAACGTGAATTTGTTAATTTTGTTGCGCTTTGCGCGTTAGGAGTATTTATATGATTACAGCAATTGTAGGAATCAACTGGGGCGACGAAGGAAAGGGCAGGATGGTTGACCTTCTTTCACGCGACTACGATATCGTTTCAAGGTATCAGGGCGGCAACAACGCCGGCCATACCGTTGTAAACGAAAAGGGTAAGTTCATTCTTAACCTTCTTCCCTCGGGTATTCTGCGCGATGAAACGGTAAATGTTATGGGTCCCGGAATGGTCGTTGACGCCGAGCACCTTTTCAACGAGGTTAAAAAGCTTCGCGACGCAGGCATTTCAATTACGCCCGAACACCTTAAAATAAGCGACAAAGCAACAATTTGTATGCCTTATCACAAGCTTCTTGACTGCCTTGAAGAAGAGCGCCTTAAAGATAAAAAATTCGGCTCAACAAGACGCGGGATAGCGCCTGTTTATGCCGACAAATATATGAAAAAGACCGTTCGTTTCGGCGACCTTTTCTATCCGGAGCTTTTGCCCGAAAAGGTAAAGGACCTTGTTGAGTGGAAAAACCTTACCGTTGCAAACGGCTACGGTCACGAACCCATAAAAGCCGAGGATATTCTCGAATGGCTCAATACATACGCAATGCCTTTCAAAGATTATGTCTGCAACACAACCGTTTATCTTTCGGACGCTGTTAAAAACGGCAAAAGCATTATGTTTGAAGCTCAGCTCGGCGCATTGCGCGACATAGACTTCGGTATTTATCCCTATACTTCATCATCTTCGACAATCGCGGCATACGCTCCTATCGGCGCTGGTATTCCGCAGTGCAAGCTTGATGAGTCCGTCGGTATAATAAAGGCTTATTCAAGCTGCGTCGGAGAGGGGCCGTTTACTTGTGAGCTTTTCGGCGCAGAGGGCGACGCCTTGCGTGAAGCCGGCGCAGAATACGGCGCGGCAACCGGCAGACCGAGAAGAGTCGGCGGCTTTGACGTGGTAGCTTCGCGCTACGGCGCACTTGTTCAGGGTGCAACAAGCCTTGCTCTTACAAAGCTTGATGTTCTTTCTTATCTTGACAAAATTCCCGTTTGCGTAGCTTACGACGTTGAGGGCGAAATTATACACGACTTCCCGACGGGTCACAAGCTTGACATTGCAAAGCCCGTATATGAATATTTTGACGGTTGGAAATGCGATATTTCCGCTTGCAAGTCAAAAGACGAGCTTCCCGAAAACGCTCTCAAATATATTGAATATATTGAAAAAGAGGTCGGCTGCCCGATAAAATATGTTTCGGTCGGTGCAGAACGCGAACAGTATGTCAAAATGTTTTGAGGTGATTTTGTGAGCACGGTTTCAAGAAACGAAGCGGTTTCACTTTTAAAAAAATACAATAAGCAGGAATTTCATCTTCGCCACGCGGTTACTGTCGAGGCTGTTATGCGCTATTTTGCACAAAAACAGGGCTGCACGCCCGAAGAAGTTGATTTTTGGGGTATTGTCGGGCTGCTTCACGATGTGGATTTTGAAATGTATCCTGAGGAGCATTGCAAAAAAGCGCCCGAGCTTTTAAAAGAAATCAATGCCCCCGAAAGCCTTGTTCACGCTGTTTGCTCTCACGGCTTTGGCATTTGCTGCGACACAGAGCCCGTTTTGCCGCTTGAAAAAACGCTTTTCGCCTGCGATGAGCTTACCGGGCTTATCGGCGCGGCGGCTCTTATGAGACCGTCTAAAAGCGTTTCGGATATGGAGCTTAAAAGCCTTAAAAAGAAATATAAGGATAAAAAGTTTGCCGCAGGCTGCTCGCGCGAGGTTATAGAAAGGGGCGCCGCCATGCTCGGAATTGAGCTTGACGAGTTGCTTCTTGAAACGCTTGACGCGATGAAAGCAACGGAAGAGCAAATTCAAAAGAACTACTCCGAAATTTTAAAATAATTTAAACTGTATGAAAATAAAAACGACTGTAACCAAAGCGCCCGTCGCTTAGAAGTTACAGCCGTTTTTCATTTTAATTAATTACAGGTAATTCCCGTCCTCAAAAAACTTCAGCATCTCTTCAAGCTTTTTGGGGTGCGCTCTCAAATACTCTATAATTTCAACCTCATCTTTTGAAAGCGCGCTTTTCTTCAAAATGCTTTCGGGAACTTCGTCACTAAGCCCGTCAAGCTCTTTTTGCCAAAGCGCGTCAAGATATTCGCCGTCATAAAGCTCGCGCATTTATATCACTTCCCTGAATTTAAGTCAATGTCTTTAACCTCGGTGATTTTTGAATAATCTTCGCCCGAAAGGTAGGTTATTTCTATCTGCTTGCCGCCGTTGATAAACTTTGCCGAATTTATAGGCTCGGCAGATTTTGAGAACTCTTTTGAAAAGCTGTCAAATACCTGAATGTTTTCATCGTTATTAAAAATCTCCGACACATTAACGGATAATGAAGCGCCGTATGCCACAAGCGTAGGCGTGCAGTTAAATATGCCCTTATAGATTTTTGATTCGGTGTTGCTTTTTAAGTCGTAAAAGAAACCCCAGTTTGTTGCAAGTCCCGTTCCTGCCTGCACCGTGAAAAGAATAATGTCCTCCGACACGTCGGTTATTCTCGGCTGTTTTGCAAACGGCCCTTCGCTTTTGAGCGTTTTACCGTTACTGTCATAGACATAAAAATAATAAAGATTGTCAATTTCTTTTAATTCATAGCTGCTCTTTTTTTCGCCCGACGAACACGCCGACAAAAGCAGTAAACAAGAAAGAAGCAAAGCCGCACATCTGATAAGTGATTTTTTCATAAGTCCCTCCGTAAGCATATATTACTTTATAATTTAATTATACATAACTTACGGCAAAAGCAAAACACGGTTTTTGTCGTTTTTTGAAAAATCTCTGTTTTTACCGAATAGGGCTGTATTAATTTGTTAAATTTGACGGCGTAAAAGTAAGGAGCAGCGGCGCTTTTCCGTAATGCCGCAAAGAGCTTTTTCATATACTTTTTTTGAGGTGCGTAATAATGAAAAAGTTTTTAAAAATTTTTATGTCTGTTCTTTTGGCTGCTCTCTCGGCAGTTAACATCTCTTTTTTAGCTTTCGCTGAAAAAAACGATAATTCGGAAAGCGGAGATGCGTCTGCTCTGCCCGTAAAAATTGCGGCAAAATCAGCGATTTTGTGCGAGGTAACTTCGGGCAAAGTGCTTATGGAATATAACGCCGACGAAAAGCTGTATCCTGCGTCGGTCACAAAAATTATGACAGTGCTTTTGACGGTTGAAGCACTCGGAAGCGGAAAAATTTCGCTTACAGACAAGGTTGCCTGTTCAAAAAATGCCGCGTCAAAGGGCGGTTCTCAAATATGGCTCGAAGAGGGCGAGGAAATGACGGTCGACGAGCTTTTAAAAGCGACTGTAATCGGCAGTGCAAACGACGCCGCAACGCTTCTCGGCGAATATGTTTCGGGAAGTGACGAGGCGTTTATTGAGCGGCTGAACGAGCGCGCCTCGGAGCTTTCAATGACGAATACTCATTTTGAAAACGCAACCGGGCTTGACGACACCACAGATACTCACAAAACGACCGCGCGTGATATTGCGATTATGTCCTGCGAGCTTTTAAAGCACGATATTATAAGAAACTATTCAACCGTTTGGATGGATTCTTTAAGAGACGGCGCAACAGAGCTTGTCAACACAAACAAGCTTGTGCGGTTTTTCAGCGGCACAACAGGTCTTAAAACGGGCACAACAGCAAAAGCAGGGTGCTGTGTTTCTGCTTCGTGCGAGCGCGACGGGCTTCATCTTGTGGCGGTCGTAATGGGCAGTGACAACAGCTCAGACCGTTTTGAAACCGCAAAGGCGATGCTTTCGTGGGGATTCTCAAATTATGCCGTTGTTACGCCCGAAGTAGATATGTCGCTTATTACCGACGTTAAAATAATCGGCGGTGAAAAAAGCGCCGTAACGCCCAAAGTGCCCGAGATAAAAAGTATTCTTGTCAAAAAAGGGGACGAGGGCAAATTAAAGCAGGAGGTAGAGCTTGCTCTTGACGCCGAAGCGCCTGTGGTTTCGGGCCAAAAGCTCGGCAGTATTACTTTTACTTTAGATGGTGAAGCCGTCGCAAAATATGATATTGTAAGCGACTGCGAAGTGAAAAAGCTGACTTTCTTTACGGCGCTTAAACGAATTGCCGCATTTTTAAAGTGCGGCGCTTTGCCGCAATAAAAAATCAAACAGTAAAAGTTAATTTTTTGTGAAACCGCGCCCGTTTCTTGACAACGGACGCGGGATTTGTTAAAATGTTTGGTATTATAAAGGGAAGTGTTATTATGTTATATACGTCAACGAGAAACAGTTCTGTGCGCGTTACCGCTTCAAAGGCGATAACCGACGGTATTTCGCCCGACGGCGGGCTTTATATTCCTGTTGAAACACCGCAAATTTCAAAAGATTTTCTTAAAGAGCTTTGCTCGCTTGACTATATAGGCCGCGCCGAAAAAATACTCGGGCTTTATCTTTCCGATTTTTCAAAAGGAGAGCTTTCTTCGTGCGTTCGCGGCGCTTATAAAAAGGGCAAGTTTTCGTCGGAATACACAGCGCCCACTGTAAAGCTTAACAACACTTTAAGCGTGCTTGAACTGTTCAGAGGCCCCACATGCGCTTTTAAAGATATGGCGCTTCAGATTTTACCTTATCTTATGACGGTTTCGGCTTCTAAAAACCTTGACAACAAAGAGATTGTTATTCTTGTTGCAACCTCGGGCGATACGGGCAAAGCGGCGCTTGAGGGCTTTAAAGATGTGAAGGGCACAAAAATACTCGTTTTCTATCCTGCCGACGGCGTAAGCCCCATGCAAAAGCTTCAAATGACCTCGCAGGAGGGCGCAAACGTCGGCGTAGCCGCAATCCGCGGTAATTTTGACGACGCGCAGACGGGCGTTAAATCTATTTTTACAAATAAAGACATTCTTGAAAAGTTTAAAGAAAACAACCTTGTTTTCTCTTCGGCAAACTCAATTAACTGGGGCAGGCTCGCTCCGCAGATTGTATATTATTTTTCGTCGTACTGCGACCTTGTTAACAGCGGTTCGATTGAATTCGGCGAAAAAATCAATTTTGTCGTTCCGACGGGCAATTTCGGCAATATTCTTGCCGCATATTTCGCAAAAGAAATGGGGCTTCCCGTTAACCGTCTTATCTGCGCTTCAAATGCAAATAACGTGCTTACCGATTTTATTGAAACAGGCGTTTATGACAGAAACAGAAAATTCGTAACAACAGTTTCTCCGTCTATGGATATTCTCATTTCAAGCAACCTTGAACGTTTGCTTTATCTTCTTTGCGGCAGAGATTCGGACGTTATAAACACTTGGTTTTCTTCTCTTAAAGAAACGGGCAGATACGAAGTGAGCGACGATGTAAAAGCCAAAATAAAAGAGGTTTTCTCTGCTGGCTTCTGCGACGACGTTAAAACAAAAGCCGCAATTAAAGAAACTTACGAAAAATATTCATATCTTTCAGACACGCATACGGGCGTTGCGCTTTGTGTTTATAATGAATATGAAAATAAGACTGGCGACAAAACAAAGACGGTAATCGCTTCGACAGCTTCGCCGTTTAAGTTTTCGGCGGCGGTGCTTGACGCGCTCGGCAAAAAAGCCGACTCCGACGACGAGTTTTCGACGCTTTCCGCACTTGAAAAATGCACGGGTGAAAAAGCGCCCGAAAGCCTTGCGGCGCTTAAAGGCAAAAAAGTCCGCTTCGGCGATGTTATCGACAAATCCGAAATGGCAGACGCCGTTTTTAAAATGCTCGGTATATAAACTATGGCCATTTTTACTATAGGCGACCTTCATCTTTCTTTTTCGGCAGACAAGCCGATGGATATTTTCAAAGGGTGGGAAAATCATGCAGGGCGCCTTTTTAATAATTGGAACGCCGTCGTTTCAAAAGACGACACCGTGATTGTTCCGGGAGATATTTCCTGGGCAATGTCGCTTGAGGGCGCAAAAAAAGACTTTGAATTTATTGAGTCGCTCAACGGAAAAAAGATTATTTCAAAAGGCAACCACGATTATTGGTGGAACACAATGAGCAAAATGAACGCCTTTTTAAAAGAAAATTCTTTTTCTTCAATAAGCATTTTGCACAATAACGCATATTTTGCCGAGGGCATTGCGATTGCGGGCACGCGCGGCTGGTTTTACGACGATTCCGCCGAAGCCGACAAAAAGGTGATAGCCCGCGAAGCGGGGCGGCTTCTTTGCTCAATAAAAGAAGCCGAAAAGCTCGGCGGCGAGACCGTTGTTTTTCTTCACTACCCGCCTATATCTTCAACACAGCGCTGTGAAGAGCTTCTTGAAGTCATTAATTCGCACAATATTAAAAGATGTTACTTCGGCCACCTTCACGGATATGTTTCGCCCGCAGACTCTTTAATTGAGTGCGACGGCGTAACTTACCGCCTTGTTTCTGCCGATAAGCTTTCGTTTTGCCCAAAGCTTATATCGGTTTGACGCGTTTTTTAAAAATTTCGCGTGTTTTTACGATTTTAAGAAAAATTATTGAAAAAACAGTGGAAATTGGAAAATTTATATGTTATAATCTCACGGTTGAATATATGTTCACAGTCAGAAAGGATGTTTTAAATGAGTTTAAAGTCTTGCGAAAAGGTTGAAACCAACGTATACGAGCTTGAAATCTCTCTTGAGGGTGAAGCTTTTAAGGCGGCGGTTTCAAAAGCATATGCAAAAAATAAGGGCAAATACAATGTTCCCGGTTTCCGCAAGGGCAAGGCTCCCAAACACGTTATTGAGACTTATTACGGCAAAGAGGTATTTTTCTATGACGCGGTTGACGCCGAATACCCCGCGCTTTTCGAGGCGGCTGTTAAAGAAGCGGGCATCGTTCCCGTTGACGCTCCCTTTGACGACAAGCTTGAAAATGTTTCCGAGGACGGCTTCACGGTTAAACTTAAAGTTACCGTTAAGCCTGAAGCCGATGTAAAGCTTTATAAGGGCATCACAGCCGAAAAAGAAAAAGTTACCGTTAAAAAGTCTGAAATAAAAGATGAAGTTAACAGGGCTCTTGAAAAAGACGCAAAAATGGTTACAATCGAGGGCAAAGCCGCCAAAAAGGGCGACACCGCTAACATCGACTTTGAAGGCTTTGTTGATGACAAGGCTTTTGAAGGCGGCAAAGGCGAGGGCTATGACCTTGAGCTTGGTTCGGGCACATTCATTCCCGGCTTTGAGGAGCAGGTAATCGGTCATAAAACAGGCGATGAATTTGACGTAAACGTTACCTTCCCCGAAGAATACGGCGCAGAAGAGCTTGCAGGCAAGCCCGCTGTTTTCAAGGTTAAGCTTAACAAAATAATGAAAAAAGAGCTTCCCGCTTATGACGATGAGTTTGTAAAAGACGTCAGCGAGTTTGACACCGTTGCCGACTATGAGAAGCACCTTGAAGAAGAAATCAAAGAGAGAAAAGAGCACGCCGCAGAGCACGCGTTTGAAGACGCAGTTGTTGACACTCTCATTGAAAATACCGTTGTTGAAATTCCCAACGCTATGATTGAAAAGGAAATCGACAACCAGCTTAACGAGTTTAACTACCGTCTTAATATGCAGGGTATGAACCTTGATATGTATATGCAGTATCTCGGCACAGATGCTAAGGGTCTTCGCGATTCTTACAGAGCAAACGCCGAAAAATCGGTAAAGCTTCGCCTTGCACTTGAAAAGATTATCAAGCTTGAAAACATCGAAATCTCAGACGAGGATGTTGAAGCAGAGCTTAAATCTTATGCAGACACATATCAGATGGAGCTTGACAGAGTTAAATCTCTTGTTTCGGCAGAGGACGTAAGAGAAGACCTTGCTTGCAGAAAGGCTATGGAGCTTGTTAAGAGCGCCGCAGTCGAAGGCAAAAAGAAAGCCCCTGCAAAGAAAAAAGCGGAGTCTTCGGACGCTGATGAAAAGCCCGAGAAAAAAGCACCTGCAAAAAAGAGCACTGCTAAGAAAAAGGCTTCCGAGTCCGAGGCTGAATAATTTGTTTACATCATCGCCGCCTGAGTCACTTCGTTCTGAGGCGGCGGTATTTATAAACAGCAAAAAATGTGATTATTTTTAAAAAATATTCCAATAATCCGATTAACAAGTATACAGGGAGGTTTATTTATGGCACTTGTACCTTATGTTATTGAGCAAACAAACAGGGGCGAACGCTCTTACGATATTTTTTCAAGACTTCTTGATGACAGAATTATCGTTCTTTCCGACGAAGTCAACGACGCTACGGCAAGCATAATCGTTGCTCAGCTTCTTTATCTTGAGGGTCAGGACCCTGAAAAAGACATCAGCTTTTACATCAACAGCCCCGGCGGCAGTATAAGCTCCGGCTTTGCAATATACGATACAATGCGTTACATCAAATGCGATGTTTCAACAATTTGTATGGGTATGGCGGCTTCAATGGGCGCGTTTCTTCTCTCGTCGGGCACAAAGGGCAAACGCTATGTTTTGCCCAATGCCGAGGTTATGATTCATCAGCCCTTGGGCGGCGCTCAGGGTCAGGCAACCGAAATTCTTATTGCCGCCGACCACATTAAAAAGAGCAGACAGCGCATTAACAGCATTCTTGCCGAAAACACAGGCAGGTCTATTGAAGAAATTACGCGCGACACAGAGCGTGATAATTGGCTTTCTGCAGAAGAGGCTTTAAATTACGGCCTTGTTGACAAAATACTTGATAAAAGATAACTTTTGTAACACCGATTAATTTCCGGGAAAATCTTGGCGGTGTGCTTTCCGCCGGGATTTTTTCCCGATTTATCATCTGTTACACGGCGCTTTTTGAAACAGTGTTTCTTTTTGCGCGCTTTCCCATTCATTTTTAGCGGAGGTGCTTTTTTTGGCACGAGATGACGAAAGAGAAAAGACGGTTCGCTGCTCTTTCTGCGGCAAAACTCAGGATGAGGTCGATAGACTTATTGCAGGTCCCGGCGTTTATATTTGCGACGAATGCGTTGAGCTTTGCGTCGATATAATCGACGGCGCGCCGCAGGATACGAAAAGACCGGCAAAAAAACAGGGCAAGACCCTTCCCAAGCCGCTTGAAATTAAAGAAAAGCTTGACGAATACGTTATAGGGCAGGATGACGCCAAAAAAGTTTTGAGCGTGTCTGTCTATAACCACTATAAGCGAATTTATAAAAACCGCCGCGACGACGTTGAAATAGGCAAAAGCAACGTGCTTCTTTTAGGGCCGACGGGCGTCGGCAAAACGCTTCTTGCTTCAACGCTCGCAAAAATACTTGACGTTCCGTTTGCTATTGCAGACGCCACAACCCTTACAGAAGCGGGCTATGTCGGCGAGGACGTTGAAAACATTCTTTTAAGGCTTATTCAGGCGGCGGATTTTGATATTTCAAGAGCCGAGCGCGGCATTATTTATATCGACGAAATAGATAAAATCGCAAGAAAGTCCGAAAACGCTTCAATAACGCGCGACGTCAGCGGCGAAGGCGTTCAGCAGGCGCTTCTTAAAATAATCGAGGGCACGGTTGCAAATGTTCCGCCGCAGGGCGGCAGAAAGCACCCGCAGCAGGAGTTTATTCAGATAGATACTTCAAAAATCCTGTTTATTTGCGGCGGCGCTTTTTCGGGAATCGAAAAAATTGTTGAAGAGCGTATGGGCAAAAGTATGCTCGGCTTCGGCGCTGAAATCCGCTCTAAAAGCGATTTGAAATCAATGGACCTTATGTCAAAGGTTATTCCGCAGGACCTTGTAAAGTTCGGTTTAATTCCCGAGCTTGTCGGCAGAATCCCTGTTATTACGGGGCTTAAAAACCTTGACGAAGACGCGCTTGTTAAAATTATTACCGAGCCTAAAAACGCGCTTTTAAAGCAGTATGAAAGCCTTTTTAAGATGGATGACATTACGCTTGACTTTACGCCCGAGGCTGTAAGGCGCGTAGCACAGCTTACCATCGAAAAAGAAACGGGCGCGCGCGGTTTGCGTTCGCTGTTTGAGCAGATTTTAATTCCGATTATGTATACCGCCCCCTCTGACCCGACGATTGAAACCGTAAGGGTAACGGCGGATACGGTGGACGGCAAGGCTGAGCCGATAATATTAAAAAGGCCGAAAGGAGATAAGCAGGCCGTTTAAGCCTGCTTTTCGCATATATTATGGATAACACAATTAATAAAACCGAAATGCCTGTATTGGCGATGCGCGGCGTCGTAATTTTTCCGAATATGACGCTCAGCTTCGACGTCGGCAGGGCAAAGTCCATGGCGGCTCTTAAAGCCGCAACTGCAGGCGACAGGCTTATTTTCCTTGTTGCGCAAAAAGACGCCGCAACAGAGGACCCCGATTTTGACGACCTTAACAAAATAGGCGTTGTGGCTGAAATAAAACAGCTTATCAAGCTTCCCAATTCCGACAATATGCGCGTTGCGATTGAGGGCAAGTGCCGTGCGGCTATTTTAAGTCCACTTAAAACCGCGCCGTTTTTAAAGGCTGAAGTAATACCGTTTTTTGAAAAAAAGATTAAAAAGGCGGACGAGCTTTACGCCGAGGCGCTTACAAGGAGTCTTAAAGATATTTTTAACGAATATGCCGAGGTTGCCCCGCGAATGGCGCCCGACGTGCCGCTTGCCGTTAACGAAGAGAACGATTTATCCGTTCTTACAGACTTTATAAGCAGCAATACGGTTCTCGGCTTTGAGGATAAGATTAATCTTCTTATTTCGTTTGACCCGATACGCCGCGCCGAGCTTCTTTGCAAAATGCTTGTAAAAGAAACCGATATTCTTACTCTTGAAATGGATATTCAGAACAGAGTTCAGGAGCGTATGGATAAAAGCCAGCGCGACTACTTTTTAAGAGAAGAAATGAAGGTCATTTCGCAAGAGCTTAACGAGGATGATTCGCCGATTGCCGAGGCGGAAAGCTTTAAAGAAAAGATAGAAGCATTGCCGATTGACGAAAAATCAAAAAAACGCCTTTTTGACGAATGCAACCGTCTTATGAAAAGCGCCTCCGGCTCACCCGAAGCTGCCGTTTCACGCTCGTATCTTGAGCGCGTTATCGCGCTTCCCTGGGGTAAATATTCAAAAGAATCGCTTGACGTCAACAAAGCGCGCCGCATTCTCAATAAAGACCATTACGGGCTTTCGGATGTTAAAGAGCGCGTGCTTGAGCTTATAGCGGTAAAAAAGCTTTCGGGCGACATCAATTCGCAAATACTTTGCCTTGTCGGCCCGCCCGGCGTCGGTAAAACCTCTATAGCGCGCTCGCTTGCAAAGGCGATGAACCGCGAGTATGTTCGCATATCTCTCGGCGGCGTCCGCGATGAAGCCGAAATAAGAGGTCACAGAAAAACATATATCGGCTCAATGCCCGGGCGCATAATAACGGCGCTTGAACAGGCTCAGACTTCAAACCCGCTTATTTTGCTTGACGAAATAGACAAGCTCGGAAGCGACTATAAGGGCGACCCGTCGTCGGCTCTTCTTGAAGTTCTTGACGGCGAGCAGAATTTTTCGTTTTGCGACCATTACATAGAAATCCCGTTTGATTTAAGCAAGGTTCTTTTTGTAACAACCGCAAACGACGCTTCGCAGATTCCCGCGCCGCTTTTCGACAGAATGGATATAATCGAGCTTTACAGCTATACAGCCGACGAAAAGTTCAATATCGCAAAAAAGCATCTTTTGCCGAAGCAGCTCAAAAAATTTGCCATGACGCCGCAAAACGTCCGCATAACCGACGGCGCTTTAAGAGCGATTATTGCAGGCTACACAAAAGAAGCGGGCGTAAGAACGCTTGAAAGGTGCATTGCAAAGCTTTTAAGACGCTGTGCGCTTGAGTTTGCCGAGGGCTTTGACGGGAAAATTACCGTTAATTCCTCCGATTTGCCGAAATACCTCGGCGCGGTTAAATACAAGCCCGACGAATTTAATTTTGAAGATATGCTGGGCGCTGCAAACGGTCTTGCGTGGACCTCGGTCGGCGGCGAAATGATGCAGATTGAAGTCGCCGTGCTTGAGGGCAGCGGAAAGCTTGAGTTAACAGGCTCTTTGGGTGATGTTATGAAAGAGTCGGCAAAAGCCGCCGTTACATATATAAGAAGCAAAGCTGAGGCTTTAGAAATAGACCCGTCGTTTTATAAAACACGCGATATTCACATACACGTCCCCGAAGGCGCAGTTCCGAAAGACGGCCCGTCGGCAGGCGTTACAATAACAACGGCGCTCGCTTCGGCGCTCTCGGGAAGGCGCGTTTATTCCGACGTTGCAATGACGGGTGAAATAACCCTTCGCGGCAAGGTTTTGCCCATCGGCGGGTTAAGAGAAAAGGCGACTGCCGCCTTTAAAAACGGAATGAAAACCGTGCTTATCCCCAAAGATAACGAGCCTGACCTTGAAAAGGTTGACGAAGTAATTAAAAAGTCGGTTGATTTTATCCCTGTATCGACTCTTGACGAAGTGCTGTCGCTGGCTCTTGAAAGCAAAAAAACGGCAGATAAAGTAAGTGAGAAAAAGGCGTGCGTTTTAAACCGAGAGCCGAAAAACGGCGCAAGAGCCGTCTATTCGTGAGGTGCTTATGAATTATAACAAAGTTGAATTTGAAGCGGCTTACGGTACGCTTTCGCAGATACCCGAGTCAACATTGCCCGAAATAGCTTTTGCCGGGCGCTCAAACGTAGGGAAATCTTCAACGCTCAACAAGCTTTTTAATCGAAAAAATCTTGCAAGGGTTTCTTCTGTTCCGGGCAAAACAATTACAATAAACTTTTTTAAAACCGACGGCGTAAGAATCGTTGACCTTCCGGGATATGGCTATGCAAAGGTGGCGCGCGGCGAAAAACGCCGCTGGGCTGAAATGATGGAGGGCTATTTCAAATCGTCAAGAAACATTCGCCTTGTCGTTCAGCTTGTGGATATGCGCCGCGAGCCGACAGAGGATGATTATATGATGATGGACTTTTTGAAAGAAAGCGGCATTCCGTTTGTTGTCGTTGCAACAAAGTCCGATAAACTGAACCGCACCGAGTATAAAGCGCGCGAGGCGGCTTTAAAAACTGAGCTTGCTTCTTACGGCGATGTTGAAGCAATACCTTTTTCGGCGCAAAACGGCGACGGGCTTTTAAAGCTCAAAGAGGTTCTTGACAGAGTATCGGATTAGCAATTTACAATATATTGAGTAAAAAACGGCGGTCACGCTTTTTGTGACCGCCGTTTTTTAAGGTATTAATCGTCATCAAGCTTGAGAATTGCCATAAACGCTTCCTGAGGAACTTCGACCGTACCGAACGAGCGCATACGCTTTTTGCCTTCTTTCTGCTTTTCAAGAAGCTTTTTCTTTCGCGTTATGTCGCCGCCGTAGCACTTTGCAAGCACGTCTTTACGCATTGCTTTAACGGTTTCGCGGGCGATTACCTTGCCGCCGATTGCAATTTGAATCGGTATTTCAAACATCTGTCTCGGAATGTTGTCTTTAAGCTTTTCGGCAATCTTACGCGCTCTGCCGTATGCTTTGTCCGAGTGAACTATAAACGAAAGCGCGTCAACCGCGTCGCCGTTCAAAAGAACGTCAAGCTTCACAAGATTTGAACGCTTGTACGCGGAAACCTCATAGTCAAGCGAAGCATAGCCGCGCGTTCGGGATTTAAGCGCGTCAAAAAAGTCATAAATAATTTCGTTCAGCGGCAGGTCGTATTTAAGCTCAACTCTGTCAGAGGATATATATGTCATATCCTTGAACGTGCCGCGGCGCTCCTGGCACAAATCCATAATAGCGCCGACATATTCGGGCGGCGAATAAATGTGTGCGTCGGCAACAGGCTCTTCGCAATAGTCTATCGTTGCAGGGTCGGGGTAGTGGGTCGGGTTGTCTATTTCAACAATGGTGCCGTTTGTAAGATGAATTTTATAAATAACGCTCGGAACGGTTGTAACAAGGTCAAGGTCATATTCACGTTCAAGGCGCTCCTGTATAATTTCAAGATGCAGCAGCCCAAGAAAGCCGCATCTGAAACCGAAGCCCAGCGCACCCGAGGTTTCAGGCTCATAAGAAAGCGAAGCGTCGTTTAACTGAAGCTTTTCAAGCGCCTCGTGTAGGTTTTCATAGTCTGCGCCATCGGCAGGGTAGATGCCGCAAAAAACCATGGGCGTTACCTTGCGATAGCCGGGAAGCGCCTCTTTTGCGGGGCGCGAAGCGAGTGTAACCGTGTCGCCGACGCGCGCGTCGCTTACGGTTTTAATTGAAGCCGTTATGTAGCCGACTTCGCCCGAAGTGAGTTTTTCCTGAGGGGAAAGTGAAGTGGCTTTCATATATCCAGTTTCAACAACGGTGAATTCCGCGCCCGTAGCCATCATTTTCATGGTGTCGCCGGGTTTTATTGTGCCGTCTACAACGCGCACATATACAATAACGCCTTTGTAATTGTCATATACCGAATCAAAAATCAAGGCTCTGAGCGGTGCGTCGTCGTCGCCTGTGGGCGGCGGCACAAGCTCAACTATTTTTTCTAAAACCTCGGGGACGTTTTCACCCGTTTTTGCCGAAATGCGCGGTGCGTCGTCGCAAGGAAGGCCGATTATCTCTTCAACGTCCGAAGCAACCCTGTCGGGGTCAGCAGACGGCAGGTCTATTTTATTTATTACAGGCACAAGCTCAAGGTTGTGGTCAAGCGCAAGATAAGTGTTTGCAAGCGTTTGCGCTTCAATGCCCTGCGACGCGTCTACAATAAGAATTGCGCCTTCGCAGGCGGCAAGCGAGCGCGAAACCTCATAGTTAAAGTCAACGTGACCGGGGGTGTCTATAAGGTTAAGGCTGTAATTTTTGCCGTCGTTTGCTTTGTATTCGAGCCTTACGGCGTGCGCCTTTATGGTAATTCCGCGTTCTCTTTCAAGCTCCATATCGTCAAGAAGCTGGTTTTCCATATCTCTTTTTGCGACTGTGCCCGTAAGCTCTAAAAGACGGTCGGCAAGGGTTGATTTGCCGTGGTCTATGTGAGCAATTATTGAAAAATTGCGAATGTTGTCTTTTTTAACAAGGGACATATTGCGTGTTTCCTTTCGGTAATTTAAGACTTTTGAAAGCCGTCGCCGTAAACTTCTGTTGCGTCGGAAATAACGGTAAACGCATTCGGGTCAATATCTTTTACAATTTTGTTTATTCTGATAACCTCGTTCGGTCTCACAACGGTAAGAACAATATTTTTGTCGTCTCCGCTGTATGCTCCTTTTGCCGGCAAAAGCGTGATTCCGCGGCAGTCCTCATCTTCAAAAATCTTTTTGACTATCTCGTCCTTTTTATCGGTTATCACCATAATCATTTTGCTTTGCGAAGCGCCGTAAACGATGTAGTCGATGCATTTTGAAGTAAGGAAAATAACGATTGCCGAGAACATTACGCTCTCGATACTTTTAAAGACGATAAACGTTGCTGTGACCACAAGCAGGTCGCAAACAAGCATTATCGTGCCGACCGAAAGGTGAGGGCGGTATTTTTTAATAAGCTTTGCAACAATATCGGTGCCGCCGGTTGTGCCGCCTCTTAAAAAGACAAGCCCGAGACCGATGCCGCCGATAGCACCGCCGAAAATAGCGGCGAGAAGCGTGTTTTCGCTTTGATACGGCGTAATAAAAAGATTCAGAATATCAATGAATATCGAAGTGAAAAACGTCGCAAACGCCGTTCTTATAAGCATGCCTATGCCAAAGCATTTAAAGGCGGCAATAATAATGGGGATGTTTATTATAATTGATGCAACACCTATAGGGAAGCCCGTGCCGTAGTTTACAAGCGTTGCTATACCCGTTACTCCGCCCGCGGAAATGTTGTTCGGCACAATGAAATAATCGACCGCAAAGGCATAAATCAAAGAACCGAGCAGTATTATTGAATAGTCAAGTATAACTGTTTTTACGGTTGAGGCTTTAAGTTTCGTTATCGGTTTTTTCAATGTATTCTTCACCTGTGCTTTTATTGAATATGTAAGAAATGCGTTCGCCGTTTTTGCATAAAAATAAATAGCCGTATAAAGCCTCAAGCCCCGTTGCGGTGCGATAGTCGGCACTGCTTTGGTTTTTGGGCGAATGTGCGCTGTGCGCGTTTCTGCCGCGCTTGAAAACAGCAAGCTCCGCTTCTGTTAAAAACGGCATAATGCGCCTTGCCGCCGCCGCCTGAGAAGCGGCGTTAACAAGCGTTATTGATTCTCTGTGAAGCGCGCCCGCAGGCTTGTTTTCTTTAGAAGTCAGCATATTTCTTACAAGAAGGCTGTAAACCGCATCGCCCAAAAAGGCAAGCGTTAGGGGGCTGAACATACGCGCTTTTTTTTCGCTTAGCGCTTCACACTTAAAGGTTTCCGTTATATCCGACTCAGGGAACATAGTCAAACTCCAAATCATAAATGCTTACGGTGTCGCCCTCTTGAATACCTTTTTCAACAAGGGCGTCTATAATTCCGCTTGTTTGCAAAACATTCTGAAAATATTGAAGCGACTCATAGTCGTTCATATCGGTTTTCATAAGAATTTTTGCAAGCCATTCGGCTTCGATTATATAAACGTCGCCCTCAACGCGAATGTTATAGTCGTGCTTTGACGTCTTGAAAATCTCGTCGGGCGTAATCGGCTCGCTTTCGTATATCTTAACCGGCGGAAGCTTTTTGAGCTCTTTGGCAACTTCGTTTATAAGCTCTTTTGTACCCTCGGCAATGGGCGCTATAATTTCGTAATAGGAAAGGCCTTTTTTGCATATATATTCTTTAAAGCGCGCTCTTTGCTCGTCGGTTGCAAGGTCAATTTTGTTGCCGGCGACGATTTGCGGATATGAAGAAAGCTCTTCGTTATACTTTTTAAGTTCCGCGTTTATGGCTTCAAAATCTTCTATCGGGTCTCTGCCTTCGCTGCCTGAAACGTCAACAACATGGACAAGAAGTCTGCACCTTTCAATGTGCCTTAAAAATTCGTGACCGAGACCGACGCCCTCGCTTGCACCTTCGATAATTCCCGGAATATCGGCAATAACAAAACTGCTTTCGGGGCCCATTCTTACAACGCCGGGGACGGGGATAAGCGTTGTGAAGTGATAGTCTGCTATAATGGGCTTTGCTTCGCTTACAACAGATATAAGCGAGGACTTTCCGACATTGGGAAAGCCGATTAAGCCGACATCTGCAAGAAGCTTTAATTCGAGCGTAACCTCCCAATCTTCGCCCGGTGCGCCGTCTTTAGCAAAACGCGGAACCTGCCTTGTGGGCGTTGCAAAGTGCGAATTGCCCCAGCCGCCCTTACCGCCCTTTGCGGCGATAAATTCTTCTGTTTTGCTCATATCTGCCATAACGGCGCCCGTTGTTACTTCGCGTATAAGAGTACCGCGCGGCACTTTTATATAAAGGTCCTCGCCGCGCTTTCCGTTACAGCGCGAGCCTCTGCCGTTTTCGCCGTTCGGTGCTTTGTATTTTCTTTTGTATCTGAAATCCGAAAGGGTTGAAAGGTTGTCGTCAACTTTAAAAACAATGTTGCCGCCCTTGCCGCCGTCGCCGCCATCGGGTCCGCCTGCCGCAACGTATTTTTCACGGTGAAAGGCTACCGCGCCGTTTCCGCCGTTGCCCGCGGTTATTCGGATTTTTGCTTTATCTACAAACATTTTGTCCTCCGTGGATTTTAGCTTTCGGGGATGTGCCCCGAAAACCGTAGTTACAATTCATTATACAATATATTTTACTAAATATAAATAGTTTTGACAAAAAAACTTTTAAAATCAAATTCAGAGAGGAAAATTAAAAATTATGGAGTTTTTTTGAAAAAACAGGCGCAAAGTCCCATTAATGGTACAGGTTTTTTAAAAAAGTGCGAACATTTGTGTTGACAAACAAAAATTCTGTGCTATAATAAAGTCACAACAAACAAATGTTCACAATGTGTTCGGAGGTATATTTATGACAACACTTACTCTTTTTAAGGCTTTAATAGAAATCTGCGTTATTCTTCTCGTTTGCGTCGGCATATATAACGAAAAATCATTTATCCGCTTTGAAAGAAAGTCCGCTAAATTTATAAAGTGCTTTTTTAAGGCCTGCATTTTGACTTTAAAAGAAAAGCAGGGCAAGCGCGCCGACGTTCAAAAGAGCGCCGAAATTATGCCGATTGACTCAAAGCGCGAGGCTTCTGCCGCAATTAAAACAAAAAAGACTGCGTGAGATTTGTTCTTTCATATTGATTTATGAGCGCCCCGTCATTATAATAACAGTTGCAAGGCATTTTAAATTTACTTTGCAAGCGTTATTGTATGACGGGGTGCTTTTATGTTTGTCGGAATAGACAGCGTTGAAATTTCCAGAATAGACGGTTTAAATAATAAAGACAGCTTTATTCAGAAAGTGAGCGCGAAGAATTTTCAAAGCGCGGCTTTAAGTCGGAGCATATTGCCGCCGCCTTTGCCGCCAAAGAGGCTTTTTCAAAGGTTTTGGGTACAGGGCTTTCTGGCTTTTCTTTAAACGAGGTTTCGCTTCTTCACGAAAGCACGGGAAAGCCTTATCTGCGCCTTTTAGGTACGGCAAAAAAGCTTGCCGATGAAAAGGGACTTTCGTTTGACGTAAGCATAACGCATACTTCTTTAGTTGCCACGGCTGTGGTAATAGGCTTTAAAGGGGGAGAAAAATGAGCGATTTAATAAACACGGCTTCACTCGGTACAGAAGATGTAAAAGCCCTTTTGCCGAAAAGGTCGGACGACTCAAACAAAGGCTCTTTCGGAAAAGCGCTGATTATTTGCGGAAGCAAAAATATGTGCGGGTGCGCCGTGCTTGCTTCAAAGGGCGCTTTAAGAAGCGGTGCGGGGCTTGTTAAGCTTGCCTTTCCCGATGTGCTTTATACGCCCATTCTTTCTTCGTTGCAAGAGTGTGTTTTTATGCCGCTTGAAACCTCTGAAAACGGTGCTTTTGATTTGAAAAACGAGGCTGAGATACTTGACGCCGCCAAAAAAAGCGACGTTGTTTTGTTCGGCTGCGGCGTCGGCGTTTTTCCCGAAACAAAAACGCTGACTAATGCACTTATAACAAAAAACAGCACGCCGCTTATTCTTGACGCGGACGCTCTTAACTGCATTTGCGGCGATGTTTCCGTATTAAAAAAGCGAAACTGCGAAATACTCATTACTCCGCATCCCGGCGAAATGTCGCGGCTTATAAACAAAAACGTTGCCTCTATCGAAAAAGCAAGAGAGACGGTAATAACAGAGTTTTGCCGCGAATACAATGTAACAACGCTTCTTAAAGGGCACAGAACGCTTGTTTTTGAAAACGGCAAGCGCCTTCTTGTGAATACGACTGGCAATTCGGGGCTTGCAAAAGGCGGCTCGGGCGATTTGCTTTCGGGCATTATCGCTGGTCTTGCGGCGTCAGGCATAGGCGGTCTTTATGAAGCGGCGGCTGTGGGCGCTTACATTCACGGACTTACTTCCGAAATTTTAAAAGATGAGCTTACGCCGTATTCAATGCTACCGGGCGACTGCGCAAACGCTTTGCCGTCTGCCTTTAAAGCGATAATTTCGGCAGGTGAATAATATTAAAAAATCTCTTTTTCTGTTGCCGCTTGTTTTAGCTTTTTCCTTTTGCACTTCTTGCGGCGCTTTGAATAAGCCCGTTAAGCCGAAATCAGTTGAGGTCGATTTTTCAAAAGAGAGGGCTGTCAGATGCGTTTATAACGGGCACATAACGAGTTTTAATATCTGTAAAAAAGACGGCGGTTTTTCTTTTCTCGTTACAGACCGTGAGCCGTCGGTGCTTTCGGGAACAGAAATTTTGTTTTTAAATGATAATTGCACCGTAACCTCGCAAGCGCTTTCGTTCTCGCGTGCAATTTCGGAGTATTCCGACTCGTTTTTGCCGAAAATTCTTTATATTTTCATTAAGGAAACGGATTTTTCGCAGACCGCGCCGAAATACGATAAAAAAAGCGGCGACTTTACATATTCAGCCGTCGCCGCAGGGAAGTTTGTTCAGCTTGTTATCGAAAAGAACGCCGCCGACGGCGAAGAATATCTTTATACATTTAAGGTCGTATGAAAGGCTTAATGCCGAAGATACCGAAAAACAAAACTCCGAAGCTTTACTGCCTCGGAGTTTTTTGCGTTCAAAAAGTTATTTTGAAAGAAGTGAAGCCGCCGCTTCGTCAAGGAAAATTACAACGTCGTTGTGATTTTGAAGAACCGACGCAGGCACCTCGGGTGTAACAGGGCCTTCAATCATATTTTTAACGGCTTCGGCCTTTTTTGCGCCGGTTGCTATAAGAACGATTTTTTTAGCTCTCATAATCATTCCTATGCCCATTGTGAGCGCGTAACGGGGCATTTCGCTGTCCGTAAAATAGATTTTGTTGGCGTTTATGGTGCTCTCGGTGAGCTTTACTTTAAAAGAGCCTTCGGTAAATTTGCCGCTCGGCTCGTTAAAGCCGATGTGCGCGTTGTTGCCGATTCCGAGAAGCTGCAAATCAATGCCGCCGCCGTTAATTATTTCGGCGTCGTATCTCTCGCACTCTTTTTCTGTGTCTGAAGCATTGCCGTCAAGAAAATGAACGTTTTCTTCTTTAATGTCGAGCGAGTCAAAAAGCTGTTTGTGCATAAAAGTGTAATAGCTGTTTTTGTCGTTCTTCGGAAGAGCGCAGTATTCGTCAAGATTGTATGTTTTGACGTCTGCAAAAGAGACTTCGCCGCCCTCAAAAGTTTTAATGATGTTTTTATAGGTCGGAACAGGCGTTGCACCCGTTGCAAGACCCAAAACACAGTCGGGCTTTTCTTTTACTGCATCGGTAAAAAGCTTTGCGGCTTCAATGCCGATTTCATCAGCGGTTTTTAAAATTCGTATATCCACAATAACCACCCCAGGAATAAATATTTCTAAGATATTATATCAAGATTTTTAAGATTTAAAAGCGGTTTTTTAAATTTTTTGAGAATTTATTGAAAAAATTTTTTTAGATGTTATAATTAAAAAGCAGTTTAGGCTTCGGAGGGCTTGTTTTGATAAAAAATATTGTTTTTGATATGGGCGGCGTAATACTTGATTTCAACGTCAAAAAAACCGTCGAAGAATATTTTCCCGAAGAGTACCGCGAAATTGTAAAAAAGAACGTTTTTGACAGCGAGCTTTGGCGCAGTCTCGACCGCGGCACGCTTGAATTCAGCGAAGCGCTTCCGCTTATGCTTAAAACTCTTCCGAAAGAAACGCACGCGCTTGTTAAAGATATGGTTACCGATTTTTACCCCTATATGCCGCCTTTTGAAGATATGTATGAATTTATCGCTTCACTGAAAAAGGCGGGGTATAAAACATATCTTCTTTCAAACGCTTCGGTGCGCGTGTTTGACAGGTACTTTGACATTCCCGCGCTTTCGCTTCTTGACGGGCTGTTTATCTCGGCTTTATACGGTTACATAAAGCCCGAAAAAGAAATTTACGAAGCTTTTTTCAAAAAGTTTTCGCTTGTGCCGGAGGAATGTTTTTTTATTGACGATAACGCCGTAAATATCGAAGCGGCAAAAAAACTCGGAATGGACGGTTACGTTTATAAAGCACCCGACATTTTGGGGCTTAAAATGCGGCTTTCTTCTCTCGGCGTAAAAATTTAACGGAGGAATATTTATGAAAAGAATTATTGCAGTCGCCCTTGCGCTTTTAACTCTTTCGGGAATGCTTTTTGCGGCGACGTCCTGCGGCAAAAATAAGGACGGATACGATTTCAGCGCCGAAGTAAAAGAGTCCGAGGTTGTGATTTTTAACGGCAAAAAAGTTTTTCAGACTGAAAAATATCCTGCCGAAAAGCTTTCGGGGCTTGATATAGCCTTTGCAAAAGAACACGTTTATTTTGTTGACGTCGATTTTGACGGATATAAAGACCTTTGCCTTGCTATAGGAAAAGACGGCGACTCAATCCGCTATATTTTCTGGCTTTTTGATTCAAAGACAAAGCTTTTTGTCTATTCAAAGGAGCTTTCAGAGCTTACGACGGTTGCAGTCAGCACCGATAAAAAACAGCTTATTTCTTCTGTAATTGAAGACGGCAAGCTTTATTATGTAACTTATGCCTTTAAAGACGGCAAGCTTACAATGCTTTCAAAAATTGCTTCCGATTCGCCCGACGTTCCCGATGACGTTACCGAAGCCGTAAAAAACAACACAATCGGCGGAAAAGTTTCTGAGTCTTCATCTTCGCAGGCTGAAAGCGAAAGTGAAGCCGAAGCTTCGGCTTCCGAAACCAAGAAAGCAGACGGCGGCAACAAAGGCACAACCGCTCCTTCGGGAAGTGGCGGCAAAAACAACACAACAGCACCCCAAAAAGAGGGCGACGTTCACCTTGCAACGGGCGATATCGACGACGGCTGGTTTTAATTAACGGAGGATATTGAAATGGCAGACAATTTTGATTTTGATAATAACAATTTACAGGCTGATGCCAATGCGGCACCCGCAGCGCCCGAAGCCGAAAAATCGCAGAAGGACGGGTTTAAATTCTTTAAAAACTGCTCGCTCAGTTTAAAAAGATTTTCTGTTCTTATTTTTGCTGTTAACATCTTTATCACAATCGTTGCGGCAGTTGTCGGCACGGTTGCGATATTCGCAAATTTGGGCGCAGAGCTTTTCTCGGTGCTCATTTTACCTATAATTTCGGCGGTGCTTATTTCGGTGCTTATAGCAAGATTTATATCGGCGCTTATATACGGCTTTGCCGAAATTGTTGAAAAGCACGAAAAATGAAAAAATGCTTGACAAAGATTTTACCCGAGAGTAGAATGTAAAAGTAGTTTTTTTAAAGAGGTGAAACAAATGATTCGCACTGCATATTTCTTTAATCGATTTATGTATTATATTTCTGCGGATCGTTTGCGCGCCTGAATTTTAGCAGTGCAATAACGGGTCCGCTATGTGTCGTGCATTTTGCGCGATATAAAGCGGGCTTTTTATTTTTGAAACAGAGGATTAATATGGAAAACAACATCTCGGCGCTTGATGCCGCAAGAGAAGAAATTAATAATACCGACCGCGAAATGGCGCGTCTTTTTGAAAAACGTATGGCGGCGGCTGAAAAAATAGCCGCCTATAAAAAGCAAAACGGACTGCCGATTGAAGATAAAACGCGCGAAGCTCTTCTTATTGAGAAAAACGAAAAATATATCGAAAACGACGCAATACGCGAATACTACGTTACATTTTTAAAAGATACAATGGCTGTTTCAAAGGAATATCAGCGGCGGCTTCTTGACGGTATGCGCGTTGCATATTCGGGCGTTAAGGGCGCGTTTGCATACATTGCCGCCGAAAGAGTTTTCCCCGAGGCAAAAAAGATTTCTTACGGGGATTTTAAAGCCGCTTACCGCGCTGTTGAAAAAGGCGAATGCGACTGCGCCGTGCTGCCGCTTGAAAACAGCTTTGAGGGCGACGTTGCACAGGTTCTTGACCTTGAATACTTCGGCTCTCTTTATGTTAACGGCGTTTACGACCTGCCCGTTGAGCATCATTTATTCGCCCTTGACAGCGCTTCTTTTTCGGATATAAAAAATGTAATGAGCCATCCGCAGGCGCTCGGTCAGTGCTCGGAATTTATAGAAAAGCAAAAGCTCAATACCGTTGAGTGCGAAAATACCGCTCTTGCCGCAAAAACGGTTTTTGAAAACAAAGATAAAAGCTGCGCCGTGATTTGCAGTCTTGAGGCGGGCGAAAGATACGGCTTAAAGCTTCTTTGCCGCAAAATTAATAACGATTCGCTCAACACAACGCGGTTCGCTGTTTTTTCGCGTACACCGGCGCAATGCTCGGAAAACTGTAATTTTATAATTATGTTTACCGTCAAAGACGAGGCGGGCTCGCTCGGAAAAGCGCTTGCCGTTTTCGGTGAAGAGGGTTACAACTTAAAGGCTCTTAAAAGCCGTCCGTCAAAAGAGGTTATTTGGAACTACTATTTCCTTCTTGAAGCCTCGGGCGACTTCGGCGATGAAAAACAGCGTGAAATATTTGAAAAGCTTAACGAAGTCTGCACAAACGTAAAGCTTGTCGGCAGATACGGAAAAGAGGTGCGCCTGTGAAAAATATAACAGTTAAAACCTTGCAAGGGGAATATGACATAATAATTGAAAAAGGCTCTCATAAAAACGCGGCTAAGTACTTTACCCCGCGCGGAAAGGTGCTTGTCGTAACGGACAGCGGCGTTCCGAAAGAATACGCAAAAAGCGTCAGCAGCTCATTCGGCGGCTCTCTTATCTTTACTTTTCCGTGCGGCGAAGAAAGCAAAAGCTTTGAAACATTAAAACAGCTTCTTTCGTTTGCTTCAAAAAACGGGTATACAAGAAACTCAACTTTTATCGCTGTCGGCGGCGGCGTTGTCGGCGACCTTACGGGATTTGCCGCGTCGATGTATATGCGCGGCGTCGATTTCGTAAATATTCCTACCACGCTTCTTTCGCAGGTTGACTCTTCCGTCGGCGGAAAAACCGCCGTTGACCTTGACGGTATTAAAAATCTTGTCGGTTCTTTTTATCAGCCGAAGCTTGTAATTATCGACCCCGAAACGCTTAAAACTCTGCCCGAAAGACAGTTTTCAAACGGGCTTGCCGAGTCGATAAAGATGGCGGCAACCTCCGATAAAGAGCTTTTTTTGCTTCTTGAAAAAAACGACGCGCATGAAATTATCGAAACGGTTATAGAACGTTCGCTTTTAATAAAAAGAAACGTTGTGCAAAAAGACGAAAAAGAAAACGGGCTGAGGCGGGTTCTCAATTTCGGGCATACTTTTGCGCATGCATATGAAGCGCTCGGCGGATTTTCAAAGTATTATCACGGCGAGTGCGTCGCTGCGGGAATGATGCTTTTAAGCTTCGGCAGTGCCCGTGAAAGAATAAAAAATCTTCTTATAAAAAATAATCTTCCGACAAAAATCGAAGCGGCGCCCGAAGATGTTGAAAAGTATTTTAAGCTTGACAAAAAAGCTGAAAACAGCGGCGTTAACGCTGTGATTGTTAAAGAAATAGGCTCGTTTGAATTTAAGTTTTTAACTTTTAAAGAGCTTGCGGACATTTTGAGGTGAGAATTTTGAAAAATACATTCGGTACAAGCCTTACCGTCACGCTTTTCGGCGAAAGCCACGGCGAAGCTATAGGCGCCGTTCTTGACGGGCTCAGCCCCGGAATAACGGTTGACTGCGACTATATTAACAGTAAGCTTGCTTTAAGGCGCGCTTCTTCCGAGATTTCGACGGCGCGCCGCGAAGGCGATGAATTTAAAATTTTAAGCGGTGTTTTTAACGGCAAAACCACCGGCACGCCGCTTTGCATTGTAATAGAAAACAGCGATAAGCATTCTTCCGATTATTCGTTGTTTAAATCGGTTGCGCGCCCCGGTCACGCGGACTATACCGCCGAAATGAAATACGGCGGCTTTCAGGATTACCGCGGCGGCGGGCATTTCAGCGGGCGTATAACGGCGCCGCTTGTCGCCGCAGGCGCAATTCTTCTTTATGCACTCAAAGAAAAGGGGATTGCAGTCGGCACGCATCTTTTAAGGTGCGGCGGCATTTCCGACAGGGCGTTTTCAGATATTAACACGGATATTTCGCATCTTAATACAGCCGCTTTTCCCGTTCTTGACGAAAGCGCAGAAAGCAAAATGATTGAAAAAATTCTTGAAGCAAAGCGCGCGGGCGACAGCGTTGGCGGCATTCTTGAAACAGCCGTTACGGGGCTTCCCGCGGGCGTCGGCGAGCCATGGTTTGATACGCTCGAAGGCGTTCTCTCACACGCACTTTTTTCAATTCCCGCAATTAAAGGCGTTGAGTTCGGCGCGGGCTTTATGTGCTCCGAAATGAGGGGCAGTGAAATGAACGACCCGTTTTATACGGAAAACGGATCGATTAAAACTTCAAAGAACGACAACGGCGGCATAAACGGCGGAATCTCTAACGGTATGCCGATAATTTTCAGAACTGCCGTAAAACCCACGCCGTCAATTGCGACAAAACAGAACACGGTTAATTTCAGGGATTTTGAAAATACCGAAATCGCTATTGTCGGGCGGCACGACCCGTGCATTGCCCACAGGGCGCGCGTCGTTCAGGATGCAGTTACCGCTCTTGTTCTCGGCGATATGCTTTTGCAAAAATACGGCACAGACTTTTTGAGGTGAGAATTATGAAATACGGTTGCATAGGCGAGCATCTTTCGCACAGCTTTTCTTCCGAAATTCACGCAATGATAGGCTCGTATGACTATGAGCTTTGCGAAATACCGAAAGATGAACTCGGAAAATTTCTTAAAGAGCGCGACTTTTGCGGAATTAACGTTACCATACCGTATAAAAGCGCCGTAATACCTTATCTTGACGAAATAAGCGACTCGGCTTCTAAAATAGGCGCGGTAAATACAATTGTAAACAAAAACGGCAAGCTTTGCGGTTACAACACCGATTTCGACGGAATGTGCGCGCTTATTAAAAAGAACGGCGTTGATTTTTCGGGCAAAAACGTTGCCGTGCTCGGCAGCGGCGGCACTTCGCTGACTGCTCTTAAAGTCGCCGAATCTCTCGGGGCGGGCAAGGTTATTCGCGTTTCACGCAATCCGTCTTTAAACGATGTTTCTTATGACGAGCTTTATTCAAGAAAAGACGGTATAGATATTATTATCAACACCACGCCCGTTGGGATGTATCCCGAAATATACGCTTCGCCGATTGACGTTTCGGCGTTTCGTTCGCTTGAAGCGGTGTTTGACGCAGTTTATAATCCGCTTCGCACAAAGCTTGTTGTTGATGCGAAAAAATGCGGAATAAAAGCCGCGGGCGGGCTTTATATGCTCGTGTCGCAGGCCGTTTTTGCGGCAGAGCACTTTTTAGACGAAAAGCTTGACGAAAGCATTTGTGACGACATTTATAAAAAGCTTTTTAAGGAAAAAGAAAATATAATACTTACCGGTATGCCGGGAAGCGGCAAAACCACTGCGGGCAAGCTCGTTCACGAAATGACGGGCAAAACCTTTATTGACACCGATGACCTGATTTTGAAAAAGGCCAATATGCCCATAAGCGATATTTTCGGGCTTTACGGCGAAGATTATTTTCGCTCGCTTGAGCGCGAGGTGATTTTTGAAGCGGCGAAGCGCGGCAATTCGGTTATAGCAACGGGCGGCGGCGCGATTCTTGACGGGCGCAACATAGACGTGCTTAAAGAAAACGGTCTTGTTTTCTTTTTGAACAGACCGTTTGACGATATTTTGCCGACGGGCGACAGACCGCTTGCGAGCACCGAAGAGGACCTTAAAAAGCGCTTTGAAGAGCGGTTTGAGCTGTATGTTGAAAACAGCGACAGAATTATTAACGACTTTTCTTCGCCGAAGCTTACGGCGCTTAGAATTACGGAGAATTTTTATGAAGATACTTGTGATTAACGGTCCGAACATTAATATGCTCGGCATTCGCGAACCTGATATTTACGGCAAAAACACATATTCACAGCTTTTGGAATATATTGAAGCCCACTGTAAAGAAAAGGGCGTAGACGTCAGCTTTTTTCAGTCTAACCACGAAGGCGCAATCGTCGATGAAATTCAAAATGCCTTTCAAAAATTTGATGCGATTGTAATTAATCCCGCCGCTTATACGCATACAAGCGTTGCGATTCTCGACGCGCTTAAAAGTGTGGGAATCCCCACGGCAGAGGTTCACATTTCCGATGTTGACTCGCGCGAGGGCTTCAGGCAAAAAAGCTTTGTAAGCCTTTATGCCGAGGTTGTAATAAAAGGCAGGGGCTTTAAAGGCTACACCGACGCTATAGATTTACTTATAAGGAATAAAGAAAATGGTTGTAAAATTTGAGCCATCCGTTTTAAATGGCGAGGTTTCGGCACCGCCTTCAAAAAGCGTTTGCCACCGTGCGCTCATTGCCGCGGCGCTTTCAAAAGGCGAAAGCGTTATTAATAATATTTCGCTTTCGGACGATATTAACGCAACCGTCGGGTGTTTAAGAGCGCTCGGCGCAAAAATCGAAATTACGGGTAGCAGCGCGCTTGTTCGCGGCATTGAAAATCCGCCTGAAAGCGCCGAGCTTTTTTGTAACGAAAGCGGCAGCACTCTAAGATTTTTGATTCCCGTTGCGGCGGCTCTTTGCAAAAAATCGGTCTTTATAACCTCCGGCAGGCTTTCTGAACGCCCTTTGAGCGCGTATGAGGATAAATTCAATATAGAAAAAGACGGCGAAAAAATAACCGTTACAGGCGGTTTTCGCGGCGGAAAATGTACGCTTCCGGGCGACATCAGCAGTCAGTTTGTTACGGGGCTTTTGCTCTCAATGCCGCTTTTTGAATGCGGCGGCGAAGTTCTTCTTTCAAGTCCGCTTCAAAGTAAGCCATATGTTGATATTACTTTAAGCGTTATGAAAAGCTTCGGCGTTGAAGCCGAAAATTACGGCTACGGGCGGTTTTCCGTCGGCGCTTCACAAAAATACACGCCTAAAGATTTTAGAGTAGAAGGCGACGAGTCAAACGCCGCATTTCTTGACGCTTTTAACTGCTTCGGCGGAAAGGTCGGTGTTTTAGGGCTTTCTTCTGACACGCTTCAGGGCGACAGAGTATATAAAGAATATTTTGAAAAGCTTAAAAACGGCTGTCCTACGCTTGATATTACCGATTGCCCCGATTTGGCACCCGTTTTGCTTGCGGTCGCGGCTTCTCTCGGCGGCTGTGTGCTTAAAGGTACAAAGCGGCTTAAAATCAAAGAGAGCGACAGGGGAGAAGCCATGAAAGAAGAGCTTTTGAAGTTTTCTGCCGGCGTTACCGTTCTCGACGATGAAATTATCGTAAAAAAATCGAAGCTTAAAGCTCCGAAAGCAGAACTTTGCAGTCACAACGACCACAGAATAGCCATGGCTCTTTCGGTGCTCTGCATTAGCTTCGGCGGTAGTATTTCTGGCTTTGAAGCCGTTAATAAAAGCTATCCCGAATTTTTGAATGATATAAAAAAGCTCGGCGCGAAAGCCGAGATTTGCGAGGTGTAAATTATGAGTATGAATTTTAAAAGAAAATTGCCCATTCCCGTTGACATTAAAGAGGAATTTCCGTTAACTGCCGAAATGCACAGTCAAAAAATGAAAAACGACGCGGCAATCAAGGATATATTTGCGGGGTGCTCTGACAAGTTTTTGCTTGTGATAGGGCCTTGCTCGGCTGACTCAAAAGAGCCTGTTCTCGACTATATTTCGCGCATGCGCCTTTTGCAGGAAAAGGTGAGCGATAAGATTGTGATAGTTCCGCGAATTTACACGAACAAGCCGCGCACCACGGGCGACGGCTACAAGGGTATGCTTCATCAGCCGAATCCTTTGCACAGCCCCGATATGCTAAAGGGCATAATCGCAATACGCGACCTTCATATGTGCGCTCTCAGGGACTACGGCTTTTCGTGTGCAGACGAAATGCTTTACCCCGACAATTACAGGTATCTTTCAGACGTTCTTTCTTATGTTGCTGTCGGTGCGCGCTCGGTCGAAAATCAACAGCACCGCCTGACTTCAAGCGGACTTGAAGTCCCCGTAGGAATGAAGAACCCCACGGGCGGCGATATTTCGGTTATGATGAACGCAATAACCGCGGCTCAGCACAAGCACACGTTCATTTATCGCGGGTGGGAGGTTGAAAGCGACGGCAACGAGTACGCCCACGCTATTTTGCGCGGCTTTACGGACGGCAGCGGTCACAACATCTCAAACTATCATTACGAAGATATTTTAAGACTTTGCGAAGCATATGAAAAAACGCCGCTTAAAAATCCTGCGGTTATAATCGACTGCAACCACGCAAACTCCGGCAAGAAATATCTTGAACAGATACGTATTTCAAAAGACGTTATTTACAGCAGAAACCACAATGCCGACATTAAAAAGCTCGTAAAAGGTCTTATGATTGAAAGCTACATAGAGGACGGCGCACAAAAAATCGGCGACAATATTTACGGCAAATCAATAACCGACCCATGCCTTGGGTGGGAAAAGACCGAAAGACTTATATATGAGCTTGCCGATGAATTATAAAAGGGCAGAAAAAAGTCAGGAACGCAAAAAACAGGAAAAGGATAAATAATTGCTTCTTGCTATGAATTAATCTCACCTTAGCGAAAGACTTATATATGAGACTGCCGATAAGCTATAAAAAACAGCCCCGCTTGAGGGCTGTTTTTTTATAGCTCAATTTCAATTGAATTATTATTAAGCGGTCCGCCTGTCATTATTTCCGGCGCGGCGTTCTTTAAGTGTTCAAGCGTGTTTAAAAGCGAGTCGTTTTTTATATGAAGCTTTTTAACGATTTTATACGGCGCTGAAAGTGCGTCCGTAAACACGGTGTAATAAGCCGTGCCTTCATTATGGACTGTAAGCGAGCCGTCAAGAAGAGAATGAAAAGCTTCAAAAATCATATCCTTAACTTTCACTCCGCCGATTTCTTTGGCGGCTTTTTTGTTGACTGCTTTGCCGAAAGTAAGTGAATTAAAAAGCCTTGCGGCGCTTTTTACCGTCAGTGTGTCAAGCTTTTTTAAAAGCGGGCGCGCAACTATCCAAAGTTTGTTACTCTTTTCGTTGCTCATACCGACGGATTCCATAAGTGCGGCAAACTCTCGCTTTTCGTTTGTTGCGGCGGCGCTGATAACGTTTTGAAAAAGCGCAGTCGCGTGGTTTTTCAAATACTCGTTTTCGTATGTTTTGCCGTTATATTCAAAGCTTTTAAGGTGCGAAGTATTTACAGAAAGCTTGCCGTCTTTAATTTCGCAATAAGCAATCGGCGCGGGATAGCCGCTTATTGAACCGAGGTTTATTTCGTAATATTCGTTGCCGTTTTTTGAAATATGCCGCCTTATGTGCTGCATATGCGAATGACCGACAAACATCGCCTTAAAGCCGATGTCGGCAAATTTTGAAGCCTGTTCTTTTCTGTATTCGACAGACCCTCTGCCGTTTGTTGCACGTTCAAATTCGGTAAGATAAAGGTGGTGATGCTGCATACCGAAAACAAGGTCGCCGCGACTTTTAGCTTCTTTTACCTGTTCTTTAATCCAGTCAAAGTGTTCGTCGCTGTAGCCGGAGCTGCCTTTGCCGTTTTGGTCGTCGTTAAGGCAAAACACGGAAATACCTTTTTTGGGCGTTATAACATAAGAGGAATTGTTTAAATGAGTAAAATATTCCGCTGCGGCGTCTTCGGGACCGAAATCCTTATAAAAATCGCGAAGCTCGCCTGCGCCTAATGTTTCAACGTCGTGAAAAACTTCACTGCCTTCGTATCTGCGCGGGTTTTCGTCACAGCACCAGTCGTGTGTGGCTGTGACAACATAAACGGGCTTTGTCTTTTTAAAATCATAGAGCATCTCGCGCATTTCTTCGTGCGAAACTCTTTCGCCGTCGTTTGAAAGGTCGCCCGCTATCAAAAGAAATTCGGCGTCCGAATTTTTAATTTCGTCAAGAGCCGCCTTAACGGTACCTTTTGACTCTGCAAGCATTTTTTGGTCAGAGCCCGCTCTTCTTCTGTAGCTTTCGCCGCTTACGCCGAGTTTTTCAGAATAATAGTGCGGGTCGGCGATTACCGCAAATTTACAATTAACAGCTTCCATTTTTACCACTCGATTTTAAAAACCTTGCCGTCTCTTTCATAAGTCATTCTGTCAACAAGGTCAAGTGCGATTGCGTTTTTCAAGCCTTTTTCAAAGGCGTTTGCCATTTTTCTGTTGGGAAATTCAAGCGTAATATCAAGGTCAATAAGCGGACCTACGCCGAGCTGTAAAATCTTAAAGCCCGTAAGCCACCAATGCTTTTCGGGGCCGCGCGTAAATTCGTATTTGCCGCCGTTATAGAAATCAAAAGCCATTGTAATAAGCTCTTCGTCCTTTGCGCAGTCATACTGCGGAAGGAGTCGGTCTTCGGGCTTGTTATAAAGTCCTATTTCAGCGCCTGCGGTTATGCCGTATTGACCCTTCCAAATCTGAATCATCCAGTTTTTGCCGTCATAGTCAAAGAATATGCGCTTTGTGCTGTAAACCATTCCTACTCTTGGCGCAACGGTGTCATAAATAACATTGAAGCCGAAAAGTCTTTGAAGCGGGTCGAGCTGTGAGTAATATATACCTTGCTCTGCGTCGTATTCAAAGCCTGCAATTGTAAGAATTTTGCCTGCAACGTTGGGGTCAGTCGTGTTAAAAAGCATATCCTGGATTTCTTTAACGCTGAGGTTTGAAAGGTCAGGGTCTTTGCTTTCGTCGGTTGCGGGCGCAGTGGTTTCGGGTGCAGGTGCGGTTGTATTGCCCGAATTTCCGCCCGAGGGCTTTGAAGAAGGCTTTGTATTCGTCTTTTCGGTTACAGCGGGTGCGGTCGCCGAAGTTTCAGCCTCACTTTGGCGCGTTGCCTCAACGGTGTCGCCAATAGGTATTACGGCGTTTGCACCGTCAACCGAAGAAGGCTCTGTGTTCACGACCTCCGAAACAGGCGGCTTTTTCACGAGTGAAAGCACGCCGCAGCCCGAAAACGCAAGTATTGTTATAAGTAAAAGTGAAATTGCGGGAATAATCTTTTTAATGTTATTCATATATCAAGTTGAACGCTTCTTATTTGAAGTGTTTGCTCCTTTCCCAATATATAATTAGAATATAACATATACTTACGGTTTTGTCACGCTTTTTTTCAGATTGACAAGCGATTTTGAGGGCGTTATAATTAAAAATGTTTTAGGGAGAAATTATTATGGCTGATTTTACACACCTTCATGTTCATACCGAATACAGCCTGCTTGACGGTGCGTGCCGCATAGACGAGCTTGTTAAAAGAGCGGCTTCGCTCGGGCAAAAAAGCCTTGCTATAACCGACCACGGTGTTATGTACGGAGCCGTTGCCTTTTATAAAGCCGCAAAAAAAGCAGGAATAAAGCCTATTATCGGGTGCGAAGTTTATGTCGCGCCGCGGTCGCGTTTTGACAAAAATCATGCGCTTGACAGCGTTCGCTATCACCTTATTTTGCTTTGTAAAAACGAAACGGGCTATAAAAATCTTATAAAACTTGTTTCATCGGCGTGGACTGAGGGCTTTTATGTTAAGCCGCGCGTTGATTTTGACCTTTTAAAAGAGCACAGCGAGGGATTAATAGCGCTTTCGGGCTGCCTTTTCGGCGAGGTCGCGCAAAACATTTTGTCACAAAACGAAGAAGCGGCTATTGAAACCGCAAAAAGATATAACGCGATTTTCGGCAAAGGCAACTATTATCTTGAGGTGCAGAATCACGGTATGCCGGAAGAGCTTCAGGTTATAAGCGGCGCGGCAAAAATATCGGACCTTACGGGGATTCCGCTTGCCGCGACTAACGACGTTCACTATTGTACAAAAGAAGATTCCGACATACAGCGCGTGCTTATTGCCATCGGCACCAATACAACCCTCGGCGAAGAAAACGGTTTGAATTTTTCAAGCGACGAGTTTTATTTAAAAAGCGGCGAAGAAATGCTTGAAGCCTTTTCTTTGTACCCCGAGGCGCTTAAAAATACATGCGAAATCGCCGACAAATGCAATTTTGATTTTGAGTTCGGCGTTACAAAGCTTCCTCTTTTCGATATTCCGGGCGACGACCACCGCGAGTATTTAAAAACCTCGTGCGAAAACGGTCTGAAAAAAATATTTAAAGACGGCGTGCCGCAGGAATATTTTGACAGGCTTTCTTACGAGCTTTCGGTTATTCACGAAATGGGCTTTGACGATTATTTTTTAATAGTCGCCGATTTTATTGATTTTGCAAAACGAAAGGGGATTCCCGTGGGTCCCGGGCGCGGCTCTGCGGCGGGCAGTCTTGCGGCGTTTTCGCTCGGCATTACAGGCATAGACCCGATAAAGCACCGCTTGCTTTTTGAGCGCTTTTTAAACCCCGAGCGCGTGAGTATGCCCGATATAGACATTGACTTTTGTTATGAGCGGCGAAACGAAGTTATTGAATACGTCACCCGAAAATACGGCGAAAAGCGCGTCGCGCAGATAGTCACTTTCGGTACTTTGCAGGCAAAAGCCGCCGTAAGAGACGTAACGCGTGCGTTGGGGCTGCCTTATGCCACGGGCGACATAATAGCAAAGCAAATTTCGCGTGAGTTCAGCGATATAAGCGAAGCTTTAAAGAAAAATACAGAGCTTAAAAAGCTATATGAAACCGACGAAAACGTTAAAAAGGTTATTGATATTTCCGTGCGCGTTGAGGGTATGCCGCGCCACGCGTCAACCCACGCCGCGGGCGTTGTTATAACGCGCGACGACGTAAGCTCTTATGTTCCTCTTGCCAAAAACGGCGAACAGCCCGTAACGCAATATATTATGACCGAAATTGAAGAGCTTGGGCTTTTAAAGATGGATTTTCTCGGGCTTCGCACGCTTACCGTTATAAGCGACTGCGAGCGCGAAGTCAGAAAAAAGCTTCCGGACTTTTCTGTTGAAAACATTCCGCTTGACGATAAGCTTGTCTTTTCCGAGCTTTCTTCCGGCAACACCTGCGGCGTTTTTCAGTGCGAATCGGGCGGAATGACAAATCTTATAACAACGATGAAGCCTAATTGCTTCAACGATATTGCCGCGGCGCTTGCGCTTTACAGGCCGGGTCCTATGTATTTTATAGACTCTTACCTTGCAAACCGCAAAAACCCGTCGCTTATAAAGTACAAAACACCGCTTTTAAAAGATATTCTCGACGAAACAAACGGCTGTATGGTCTATCAGGAGCAGGTAATGCAGGTTTTCAGGACTCTTGCGGGCTACAGCTACGGCAGAGCAGACGTTGTAAGGCGCGCCATGAGCAAGAAAAAACACGACGTTATGGAGAACGAACGCGAGGTATTTATTAACGGCCTTGTTTCGGAGGACGGCACGGTTTTAATTGACGGAGCTGTGCGGCGCGGCATAGATAAAGACACTGCCAACGGCATTTTTGAAGATATGACTTCGTTTGCTTCTTACGGGTTCAATAAAAGCCACACAGTGGCATACGGACTTATAGCGTACAGAACGGCATATTTAAAAACTCATTTTCCGATTGAGTTTATGGCGGCGCTTCTTACAAGCGTTGTCGGCGAAACGGGAAAGACAATAGAATACATCAACGAATGTAAAAGGCTTAATATAAAAATAGTGCCGCCTCACGTCAACAAAAGCTTTGAGCGATTTGTTTCCGCAGACGGCAGTGTAATTTTTTCGCTTTTGGGAATTAAAAATATCGGCAGGGCGCTTATTGAAAAAATAGTTGCCGAAAGAAGCGAAAACGGCGAATTTGCTTCATTTTGGGATTTTTGCAAAAGAGTTTACGGCACCGAGCTTAACAGAAGGGCGCTTGAAGCGCTTATAAAAAGCGGCGCGCTCGACTCTTTAGGGCTTAACCGCCGTGAAATGACGGTAAACTCCGAAACCGCTCTTCAGGCGGCCGCAAAAGAAAAAGAACTTTATGCCGGCGGCCAACTTGATATGTTCGGCACCTTCGGCGGTGCGCACGAAACAGCGCCGCATTTTAAAAACAGCGAGGATTTTACTTTAGAGGAAAGACTCGGTTTTGAAAAAGAAATGTCCGGTCTTTATTTTTCGGGGCATCCGCTTGAACGCTATCGCGAAGTTTTTAAAAAGCTTCATTGCGACGACCTTAACACCTTGAAAAACAGCTTTGAAAACGGCGAAAATATCGACGGAAAAGCCGTAAATCTTATTGCGGTTGTCGCGAGTATCAAAAAGAAGGTTACAAAGCGCGACGAAATAATGGCGTTTTGCGAAATAGAGGACCTCGGCGCTTCTGCGGAAATGATAGTATTCCCGAAAACGCTCGCGATTTTTTCAGAGCTTGTCGCAGTCGGCACGGCGCTTTTTATAAAAGGGCGAGCGTCTTTAAAAGACGACGAAATAAAAATTATACCCGACTCTCTTGCCTTAGCATCGGGCTGCGAAAAAGCCGAAATATCAACGCCTAATGAAGAAAAGCAGAGCGAAACAAAAAAGAAAAAACGCGTCGGCATTTTTATAAAAACCGCAAAGTCAGACGAAAAAAAGCGCGAAAAGGCCGAAACTCTTATTTCGATTTTCAGCGGAAACTTCCCCGTATATTTTTATATCACCGAAGAAAAACGTTATGAGTTTGCGGGCGAAAAGCTTCTTACTTCGCCGAATGAGCCTATGTTAAAAGAGTTAAAGCATATTTTCGGCGACGAAAACGTTGTTTTTCGCTCTTAAAATGCATAAATTTCTTTGATTTCTTAATATTTAACAAAATAAGACAAAAAATATTGTAACTTTCAAAAGACTGTGATATAATTCCTGTGTTTTGTATTTACTTTATTGAGTTTTGGAGGTTTCATTATGAAAACCATTGGTGTTTTAACAAGCGGCGGCGACGCCCCCGGAATGAACGCCGCCATAAGAGCGGTTGTAAGAGCCGGCTGTGAATCCGGAATGAAGGTTATGGGTATCCGCAGAGGCTATAAAGGTCTTATCGACGGCGATATGTACGAAATGAATCTTCGCTCGGTTTCGGACATAATTCATCGCGGCGGCACAATGCTTTATTCTGCAAGATGCCCCGAGTTTGCCGAGTCCGAGGTTCAGGACAAGGCAGTCGAGGTCTGCAAGGCGTTCGGCCTTGAAGGCATTGTTACCATCGGCGGCGACGGCACATTTATGGGTGCAAGGGCGCTTACTTTAAAGGGCATTCCCTGCATAGGTATTCCCGGAACTATCGACAACGATATTTCCTCGTGCGACTATACCGTCGGCTACGACACGGCGCTTAACACAATTATGGATATGGTTGACCGCATCCGCGACACAACAGAGTCTCACGACAGATGCTCGGTTGTTGAGGTTATGGGCAGAAACGCAGGCTATCTTGCGCTTAACGCAGGCCTTGCCGTCGGCGCTACATGCATACTTATACCCGAAGTCGATTACGATATAGATTCTTATATCATTGAAAGAATGAGACGCACCCAAAAGACCGGCAAGCAGCATTTCATAATCATTGTTGCCGAAGGCGTAAAGGGCGTTGAAGCTAAATCACTTGCAAAATATATTCAGGAAAAAACAGGCGTTGAAAGCCGTGCAACGGTTCTCGGCCACGTTCAGCGCGGCGGTTCGCCCTCTGTACGCGACAGAGTTCTTGCAAGCCAGATGGGCTATCAGGCGGTTCAGCTTCTTAAAAACGACATCGGTAACCGCGTTGTTGTCGTTTCAAAGGACAAAATCGTCGATTACGATATAATCGAAGCTCTTAATATGAAAAAGACAATTGACCTTGAGCTTTATAAAATCGCAAACGAAATTTCTATCTGAATAATTTTACTTATTGTGCCCGTAACGGTAAAATCCGTTGCGGGCCTTTTTTTGTTTCGGCATAATTTTGTTTCGGCATATGTCCGTATTGCAAGGAGAAAAACGCCTGAGGATGCGGAAAATAAAGCTTTTAGGGCGTGTCGGTTCGATTCTCTTATGCCTAAAAATAAATTTAACAATTAATCATCTTTTTTCAAATCATATTCCGGGCGTATTTAGGCAAATTAATTTTGCAAGCCGATTTTAAAAAAGCTTGCGTTCGGAGGTGAGTTATGAAAGGCAAAAAGATATTTTTTTCGCTTTGTTCTTTTTCGTTAACATTGCTTTTTCTCGTTTCGGTATTTACTCCGACGGCGTTTTCGGCGTTTAAAACACAAGCCGCTTCAAAGGGACTTAAAGAAAACATTTCGTCGCTTTCCGATTTTTTCGATTTGTTTAAAAATTCAAAAAACGCCGATGAAAATAATCTTTCCGAAAATGCCGAAAATAATACGCGAAAATATGTGTACGCCGCAGGTACTCCTATAGGAATAAAGCTTTATTGCAACGGTGTTATAGTAGTCGGTACCGATGACATTGAAACCGAAAACGGTAAAGTGAACCCGGCAAAAAAAGCGGGGCTTTTAAAGGGCGACGTTATAAAAAGTATTAACGGAGAAGAGATAAAAACGAATCGTGCCGTTACAAAATTTATTGAGGAAAACGGCGGAAACGAAATGACGTTTGAAATTGAACGGAACGGCGCAAAGCATACTTTGAAATTTTGCTCTGTAAAGGATATAAACGGCGATTTTAAAGCGGGTCTTTGGATAAGAGACAGCTCTGCGGGCATAGGAACGCTGAGTTTTGTTACCGAAGACGGCAGATTTGCTTCGCTCGGACACGGCGTGTGTGATATTGATACGGGAAGCGTTTTACCGATAGGCGAGGGCACTACGACAAATGCGACCATCACAGGAGTTTTTAAAGGCGTCGAGGGGAGCGCGGGCGAATTGTGCGGCGAGCTTAGTCCCGAGGCGACAGGCGTTATTTTTTCCAACGATTCGACAGGAATTTACGGAAAGCTTTATTCATTTGATTCTGAAAAAATGAAAAAGTACCCCGTAGCGAAAAAAAGCGAGGTCAAAAAAGGCAGTGCACAGATAATTGCAACCGTTGAAGAGGGGAAAACTGCGTATTACGACATCGAAATTACCGACCTAAGCCCCAATTCCACCGACAACAAAAACCTTGTCGTCAAGGTGACGGATGCGTCGTTGACGGAAAAAACAGGCGGAATCGTCCAGGGAATGAGCGGCAGTCCGATAATCCAGAACGGAATGCTTGTCGGTGCCGTAACTCACGTTTTTATTAACGACCCCAAGGGCGGCTACGGCGTTTATGCCGAAACTATGCTTAAAACGGCGGAAAGCATTGAAGAAAAGCCGCAGCAAAATTAAACTTTCTTATCTTGATAAAAGCTAAAGGTTTTAACACCTTTATTTCCTATGCAACTTGACACGGGCGCTCTTGTGTGATATATTACAGTAAACCGATGAACGGAAATAGTAACAAAACAATGCCTTAAAGAGAGTCGGCGGCGCTGTGATGCCGACAGGCTTAATTTTGCGAATGGCTCCGCGAGGGCAAACCGAACTTACAGTAGGGGCGACGGGCACGACCGTTATATCGCGACGCGCATTTTGCGTCAGAGTGCATCTTTTGATGAATTTAGGTGGCACCGCAGGAAAGTTTCTCCTGTCCTAAAGTTTTTTTGGGACAGGGGTTTTTATTTTTTTAAAGGAGCTTTTAAATGGCACGAAAAAAACAGAAGGATGACGGCTATACCTTTAAACCGCGTGAATATGACCGCGAAGAAAAAATAGCTCTTCAAAAAATCGTTTCTAATATACCCGTAACGCGCAAACTGCTTTCGCAGGATTTGCTTGTTAAAGCAACCTACAATTTTGCCGCACGCAACATAAGGCTCGGTTCGGCGGCGGCGCGAAACGTTAACACAACAAAATATCCCCAGCTGTTTTTCAAATCTTTTAAAGAGCTTTATGTCACTACCGAAAATCTTGTTAAAATTGAGCCGTACTGGCGCTTTGAAGGCAGAACGCCCACAGAGCAGTTAAACGAGCTCAACGAGAAAAGAGACGCGATTATTAAGGGCTTTATATGCGACTCGTTTAATCAGCTTGTAAAACAGCTTGAAGCTACGCGTTCGTCATCAAAAAAACAGCGCCTTTTTGACGAATATCAGTCGGCGCTTATGCAAAATCTTGATATTTGCGGTGACGAAAATTTTGAATATTTTAAAAAGCTCTGTTATGAAAAGCTTAACATAACAGAGTCTTGAAAGTGAACAGGTGATACATATGGAAAATACTTCCGAAAAGAAAAAAGTTGTTTTAAGCTGTATTCAGCCCACGGGAACGCCCACGCTCGGCAATTATCTCGGCGCGCTCAAAAACTGGGCTTCAATGTGTGACGGCTACGATTGCCTTTACGGCGTTGCCGATTTACATTCGATAACCGTGCCGACTTTCCGCGAAAATCCCGCACAGCTAAGAAAAAATACGCTCGAAATGTACGCGCTTTTATTAGCTCTCGGCATTGACCCCGAAAAGAATATTGTTTTTGTTCAAAGCCATGTTCCCACGCACGCTCAGCTCGGCTGGATTCTTAACTGCTACACGCAGTTCGGCGAGGCGGCAAGAATGACGCAGTTTAAAGACAAAAGCGCAAAGCTCGGCGGCAACGTCAGTGTAGGTCTTTTTGATTATCCTGTGCTTATGGCGGCGGATATACTCATTTATAATGCCGACTATGTGCCGATAGGCGCCGACCAGAAACAGCATCTTGAAATCGCAAGAAATATCTGCGACCGCTTCAACTCAATTTACGGCGACGTTTTAAAGCTCCCCGAACCGTTTATCGGCAAAAAAGGCGCGAAAATAGCTTCACTTCAGGAGCCGTTAAAAAAGATGAGCAAATCGGACACCAATCCCAAGGCGTTTGTTTCCGTTCTTGACGAGCCTAACGTTATTATGAAAAAAATCAAGAGCGCCGTAACCGACAGCGAAGCTTCGGTAACGTTTAAAGAAGGTAAGGACGGCGTAAACAACCTTATTACTATTTATTCGTGTTGCACGGGAAAGAGCATTGAAGAAATCGAAAACGAGTTTTCAGGCAAAGGCTACGGCGATTTTAAAACTGCTGTGGGCGAGGCTGTTGTAAGCGAGCTTGCACCCTTGCAGGAACGTTATAAACAGCTTATTAAAGAAAAATCGTATCTTGAGCAGTGTATGAAAAACGGCGCCGAAGCGGCAACCGCAATTTCTCAGCGCACGCTTGACAAGGTTATGAAAAAAGTCGGATTTTTGCCGAGACAAAGATAATTTAATAAAATGAAAAAACGGGCGCGCTTTTTTAAGGCGTGCCCGAAAATTATATAAAAAGCTATAAAAAGAAAACGCCGCACCCGAAATGAGTGCGGAAGTTTTTCTTCAAAACCGAAATCAGTTGGCTTTGTTGAGCTTGCTGACAAGAGCCGACTTTTTGTGAGCTGCGTTGTTTTTGTGAAGAAGACCCTTGGCGGCGGCCTGATCTATCTTTTTAACAGCGACCTTAACGGCCTCAGCCTTGTTAGCGTCACCGGAATCAATTGCAGAGTTTGCTTTTTTGATGGCGGTCTTAAGAGCAGAATTGGCAGCCTTGTTTCTTGCAGCCTTTGTAGCGTTAACTATAACTCTTTTCTTAGCGGATTTAATGTTAGGCATTCTGAGAGCACCTCCTTTTAAACATCATACAGCTTGATATGTTATCATAAATTAACAGATAATGCAAGCGATTTTTGCCATTTTGTAAAATATTTTTAGCCGTTTTTGCCGTATTTGTCAGAATAAGCCTGTATAGCTTCTTCTATTATCGAAATTGCGTCGATAACGCCCTTGGCTTCGTCAATAACGGTTTCTTTGTTCTCAAGCGTTTTGTAAACCGAGAAAAAGTGAATCATCTCGTCAAAAATGTGCTGCGGAAGCTGTGAAATATCTTTATA
>ERZ808246.182-NODE-182-length-54578-cov-46.139666_pt1 | contig 54578 bp, 43 predicted proteins | sample MGYA00521083_ERZ808246 | MGnify/ENA primary metagenome ERZ808246 (study PRJEB31516, sample SAMN03275577) | gut metagenome | biome: mammalia-associated habitat; material: feces | host: Papio cynocephalus | place: Kenya | collected 2012-07-07 ... | reverse complement strand
CGGCTCCTCGAACGCCTCACCGGTGAAGGTGAACTCGCCGAGCAGACCTTCGCCCTCGGCGTCGACCTTCACGCGCTGGCCGTCTTCGAGGTCGCCCATCAGAATCTTCTCCGAGATGGCGTCCTCGATGTCGCGCTGAATCACACGACGCAACGGACGCGCGCCCAATAGCGGGTCGAAGCCCTTCTGGGCGAGCAGATCCTTCGCCGCGTCGGTCAGTTCGAGCGCCATGTGACGGTCGAACAGGCGGTTGTTGAGCTGCTTGATGTCGAGGTCGACGATCTGGCGCACCTGCGGCTCGGTCAGCTGCCTGAAGACGATGATGTCATCCAGGCGGTTCAGGAACTCAGGGCGGAACTGCTGCTTGAGTTCCGTGGACACCTGGTCCTTCATGCGCTGGTAGCTCGACTCGGTGTTCGCGCCCAGGTTGAAGCCGGTGTTCGCGGCCTTGGCGATGTCTCGCGTACCCAGATTGGTGGTCAGGATGATGATGGTGTTCTTGAAGTCCACCTTGCGTCCCTGTCCATCCGTCAGATGACCGTCGTCAAGCACCTGCAACAGCGTGTTGAAAATGTCGGGATGGGCCTTTTCGATCTCATCGAACAGCACCACGGAGAACGGCTTGCGGCGCACCTTCTCGGTGAGCTCGCCGCCCTCCTCGTAACCGACGTATCCCGGAGGAGCGCCGAACAGGCGCGACGCCGCGTACTTCTCGGAGAATTCCGACATGTCCACGCGGATCAGGGCGTCCTCGTCGTCGAACAGGAACTGCGCGAGAGCCTTGGCCAGCTCGGTCTTGCCGACGCCGGTCGGGCCAGCGAAGATGAACGAACCGGCCGGACGCTTCGGATCCTTGAGTCCCACACGAGCTCGACGGATGGAGCGGCTCAGCGCGGACACGGCCTCGTCCTGTCCGATGATGCGCTTGTGGAGTTCGGATTCCATGCTCATCAGCTTCTTGGACTCCGCCTGCGTGAGCTTGAACACCGGAATGCCCGTGGTCTGCGAAATCACCTCGGCGATGACGTCCTCGTCCACGACCATCTTCACGTCGGATTCGCCTTCGCGCCACGCGGATTCCTTCTCCTTGCGCTCGGCCTCCAGCTTCTCCTGCTTGTCGCGCAGCTCGGCGGCCTTCTCGAAGTCCTGGTCCTTGATGGCCTGGTCCTTCTCTTTGGCCAGCTTGGCGACCTTCGCGTCGAGCTCCTTGAGCTCCGGCGGGGCGGTCAGGCGACGGATGCGCAGACGCGCGCCGGCCTCATCGATCAAATCGATGGCCTTGTCGGGCAGATGACGGTCCTGGATATACCTGCTCGACAGTTCGGCCGCCGCCTGCAGGGCGCCATCGGTAATCGTCACGTGGTGGTGGTTCTCATAGCGGGAACGCAGGCCCTTAAGGATCTCGATGGTCTCCGCGATGCTCGGCTCGTGCACCTGAATCGGCTGGAAACGACGTTCCAACGCCGCGTCCTTTTCGATGTACTTGCGGTATTCGTCGGTGGTGGTGGCGCCGATGGTCTGCAGCTCACCGCGTGCCAGCATCGGCTTGAGCATATCGGAAGCCCCGAGGGCGCCATCGGCGGAGCCCGCGCCCACGATGGTGTGAATCTCATCGATGAACAGCACGATGTCGCCGCGGGTCTTGATTTCCTTGAGCACCTTCTTGAGACGCTCCTCGAAATCACCGCGGTAGCGGGAACCGGCGACCATGGATCCCAGATCCAACGAATACACCTGCTTGTCCTTCAATGTTTCCGGAACATCGCCCGCATTGATCTTCTGGGCCAGCCCCTCCACCACGGCGGTCTTGCCGACGCCGGGCTCGCCGATCAGCACCGGATTGTTCTTGGTGCGACGGCTCAGCACGACCATGACGCGTTCGATCTCCTCCGAACGTCCGATCACCGGATCGAGCTTGCCTTCCGCGGCTTCGGCGGTCAGATTGCGCCCGAACTGGTCGAGGATGGCGGAACCGGTCTGGTTGCGTCGGTCCTGGACGCCGCCGGCATTGGCGAGATCGGGTTTGCCGTCGGTCTTGCCATCACCGGAGTTGCCCCGAATCAAGTCGATGGTCGCGCTGCGCAGCTCGCCGAGATTGACGTCCATCTTGATCAGCACCTGCGTGCCGACGCCCTCGCCCTCGTGAATCAGGCCGAGCAGAATGTGCTCGGTGCCGATATAGCTGTGCCCCAGCTGCAACGCCTCACGCAACGACAGCTCCAGCACCTGCCTGGCATGCGGAGTGAAGGGAATGTGGCCGTTTGGCGATGCGTTCCCCTTGCCGATCATCTCCACGACCTGCTTGCGGGTGTCCTCCAAAGTCACGCCCTTCGAGGCCAATGCCTTGGCCGCGACGCCCTCGCCCTCGCGAATCAGGCCAAGCAGCAGATGCTCGGTACCGATGTAGTTGTGCTGGAGGGTACGAGCTTCTTCCTGCGCCAGCACGATCACGCGCCGCGCACGGTCTGTAAACCGTTCGAACATGCTTGTCCTTCCACTCTTGATAATCCAACAACACTTTACCGATTTGCGATGACGTTTATTCCACCCGCGCGTAAATTGCGCTCTCAACGCAACTCAACCGATATGCTGGACATAGGACAACGACCAAGGAGGTCATCAAAATGAGTGATACCACCCTTAATCCGAATGGCTCGCACGACATCGTGGTCGGCGTCGACGGTTCCGACGAATCCTTCGCGGCGTTGCGTTGGGCGCTGCATGAGGCATCGCTTACCGGACAGCAGGTCAACGCGGTCTACGCATGGTCCCACTCCTGGGATATGGGGTCGGAACCTGAGGACGACGGCCAGTGGGCCGAGACACGCCATGAGATCGCACGCAAGCTGCGCGATTGGGTCGCGGAATCGTCGCAAGGCATGGCCATCGACGAGAATCGCGTCAAACTGACTTCCGTCAAGGCGACCGGCACATCGGCGCTTCTGGAAATCGGCAAGGACGCGCAACAGATCGTCGTCGGACGACGTTCCTTGGGACGCGTGGCGCGTTGGTTCCTGGGATCCTTGTCCGCATCTCTTGCGGAAGAGGCGAAAGTCCCCGTCACCGTGGTCCGCATTCTGGACGACGAGGAATCCAGCGTGCAGGACGCCATCGCCGATGCGCTGACGCCCACGGTGAGCAATGTCACCTATGATCTTCCCGGTTCTCCCCTGCCTCGGAGCCAGCGTCCCATCGTGGTCGGTGTCGACGGTTCGGAGACATCCCGCCATGCGCTGCGTTTCGCCATAGACCTCGCGGCATTGCATCATGCGCCTTTGCAGGTGATGTTCTGCTGGCAGCTGAAAGACCTCGGCGTCATCAAGGGCTATGAGAACGCGGTGGCGCCGATTTCGGTCGGGCAGGAGCGCGCGGAGCGGATGCTCGACGAATTGCTGGATTCGGTGCAGATTCCCGTCGACAGCGTTCCCGAGGATTTCCAAATCGATTCCCATGCCTTCCACATCGCTCCGGCGAAGGGACTGATCGCGGCGTCGCGCTACGCACGTCATCTGGTCGTCGGCTCGCGCGGCCTATCCGGTTTGGACGCGCATTTCCTTGGTTCGGTTTCCAAGCAGATCGTCAATTTCGCGGATTGCACCGTCACCGTGGTGCACTGACGCGATGCTGCAGAACGGCATGATATGACGATGGCCGCGCCCTGTTGGAGCGCGGCCATCGTCATTGTCGTTCGCAAACGCCAATTCTAGATTTCGTCGGTAGATTCTTCAGGCGTCCGCTCTTCCCGAGCATCTTCCTCGGCAACCTGTTCCTCTTGGGACTGCGGCTTCGCCGCCTTTCGGGCGTCTCCCTCGGAATCTTCCGTCCGTACCTCGATGGAGTCCTCGGAAGCCGGTTCGGCATCCGCCGGTCGCGCCGTCTCCGGAAGCTCCGCATCGGCATGCAGGTCGACGGTGGACTCCACCTCGGGAGTGTCCTGTGTGGAGGTGTGTGCGCTCACTTCCTCCTGACTGGCCTCGTCATCGATGGTATTGGCTTCGATATCGGCGTCGGAGGCGTTCTCCTCGTCGTTCGGATTATCGCTCTCGTCGGCGGAAAGCCGTTCGATGAGTTCGACCGATTCACGTTCCTCCCGCGGCGCCTGCGCGATGATGTCGATATGCAGATCGTCGAAGGCCGGCTTCGACTGAACCCACAGATGCGAAGGCTCGGGAGGTTCGATCTCGGAATGCTCGCCGCATCCATGGTCGATGGAAACGACGCGCCCGTCATCGGGACTCCACTTGTTGGAGCATACGCCGAACATCACATTCAGCTCGCCCTTCAGCGGAATGAAGAACCCGCATGTGGAGCACGGATTACCCTCGGACGCCTTCGTCGACAGCGATTTAGGCCCACGCGGACCCTCATACCATCGTTTGGCGGTCTGCGAACGTCCCAGATGGGACAGCACATGCCTTCTCGAAAGGTCGAATTCCTCCACGGCCTCTTCGACGTCCTCTTCGGAAATCGTCGACGGCGCGGAATCCTCGGTCTCCTCGACCAGCGGATTCCTCTCTGCGCCATCAGAGGATGGCTCGGTCCCCGCCGACCCCTCCGCCGTGTCCCGCGCATCGCCGTCGACCGTGCCGTCAGCGTTCTCCTGCGCGGGTTCCGTCTTGCGGAACCCCTCTTCCATGCGGGGATCCTCCGGATCCGTGCCGATGGAATCGGTCACGGCCAGATCGGTGGGTTCGAGGCGATCCTTCCATGGAATCCACTGCGGAGGACGCAGGGCGCGATCGGTCGGCACCAAAGACGATTCGTTGACCGTCCAACGGTCCAACTCGATGTCGTGGTACAAGGTCACCGACCATTGCCAGCCCTCATATCCGCGGATATGGGTTTCAAAACGAAAATCGGTGACGTTATCCCCCAAATCGATGGATTCTACGAAATCACCGACCTGACCGGCCTCATCCGCCGCATCAACGGCCACCGCCTGGGCAATCGCCTTGGGATCCATTGTGGTATCGGGCATGAATCATTCCTGTACGTCGAAATTATCGGCCACGGCACGCATCAACGTGGCCAGCTTCCTGCTATCCGCCTGAGATGGGTAGTGATGGCGCCGCAATTGATTCCCCGCGGAATCCAACAGCTTGATCAAATCCTCTACGATGGCCGCCATGTCGTCCGGCCTCGGACGGGTGGCCTTCACCAAGGAAGGAGCCGAGGCGACGAGCGTGAGTCCCATCGCCTGCGGTCCACGACGCCCTTCCACCACGGAATATTCGACCTTTGCGCCTTTGCGCAGCGTCGTCATGCCATCCGGCAACGCCGCAGCCGGCAGAAACACGTCGGTTCCCTGCTCATTCCGAATAAACCCATAGCCTTTGTTCGCATCGAACCAACGAACGCGTCCGCTAGGCATTGTCACCTCACTACTTATCCACAAACCTGCGCGGGCGCTTCCGAACAGCGCCCGCCCATACAAAACAACAATACAGTTTAGCGCATGAGGTGGGATATGCCCACCTCATGCGCCTCGAATCCGCCTTGCCGTGAACATACGGCGCAATGAAGCGGAATCCCACGCATCCGGAAGCGACCCGTCCTCTCCATAGCCGGGAAGGGCGCGATCCGACGACCGTCACTTCCCGTGCCGGTTCTTGCGCTCCGATCTCCGCTCGGCATCGGCGGAGGTCATGGGATGCGGCTCGACCGGGGCGATGGGGAGCACCACGGTCAGAGTCAATCCCGTTCCCTCGCTCGCGGACGCGCAGATGAAACCATGATGCGCTCTGACCACCGATTGCGCGATGGCCATGCCAAGACCCGTGCCACCCTTCTGGCGGGCGCGTGAGGGATCGGCGGTGTAGAACCGTTCGAAGATCTTCGAACGCGCCTCGGCGGGCACTCCAGGTCCATGGTCGCTGAATCGTATGACCGCGTAGTTCATACCGACCTGCATGGATTGCCCCACCTCGATCGCCTCGACCAAATGACGCAGCGACCGTTCGTTCGCCGGCATTCGGGACAACGATTCGGGACTGATGGAGGCCGGCAGTACGCCGATGGAGATCTCCACCGGCGAATCCGACGGCGTGTACCGATGGATGTTGCCCACGATGTTGGTGACCACCTGACGCAGCCTCGATCCATCGCCCGTCAGCGTGACATCGGGCAACGTTCCCTGCTGGAACGCCAATTCGGCCGAATGCTCGGCATTCGTTCCCTGGCGAAGCACCACCTGGCCGCATGCGATGCCGCGCTCGGGATCAAGCGCGTGCAAATCATCGGCCGCGTCATGGACGACGGAGGTGAGCTTCACCTGCTGGGTGATGTCGATGCCACGTCCCTCGTCAAGACGCGCCAAGGAGAGCAAATCCTCCACCAAAACCGTCATGCGCGAACTAGATGTTTCGATATGCTCTATGGATTCGTCGGCGCGTTCCAACGCGCCGGGCATGTCACGCTGCATTTTGTACAGCTCGGCATATCCGTGTATTGCCGCAAGCGGGGTGCGCAATTCGTGGCTGGCGTCGGAGACGAACCGTTTCATCTTTTCGGTAGTCTCCTCTTGGGCATGGAAGCTTTCCTCGATTCGCGTCAGCATGGCGTTCAACGATACGGAAAGCGAACCGACCTCGGTGTTCTCCGGAAGGTCGGGCACACGCTGGCTCAAGTCCCCGGCAGCGATCTTCGCAGCCGTTTTCTCGATGCGCTTCAGCGGGGCGAGCGTGCTTTGCACCACAAAGGTACCGAGAATCGCGCCAATCAGCACCACCGCGATGCCGACCATCGCGCAGAATCGGGTCAGGGTGTTCGCGGTATCGATCTGATCGCTCAACGACAGGCCGATGAACACGACGCCACTGTTCTTCACATGCCCGTCCTTGCCCTTTTCGCTCCACGGCAACGCGACCACACGCCATGGGGACTGGGCCGCCTGCATGATGGAATGGTCCGGAACACGGTCGCTGGTGACGTGCACGACCGCCTGTGTGGTGAACGGCTGTCCGAGGGTGATGCCATCGATGCTGCCGTCAGCGGGAAGGCTCGGCTCGGAGACCACCCCGTCGCGGAGCATCGGCACCGATCCGGCGCCCGTGCTTTTGTAATTACCGTCCCGCACCTCGACATAGTAGGTGTTCATCAGGCTTCTGCCGTCGTTGTCCGTGCCGGTGTACAGGGAGTCCATGCTATTGAAGATCAACTGCGCCTGATTGACCAGCTGGGTATCCGTCTTCTGCAGCAGGTAATTGCCCACCAAGGTACGGATGGAAAACGAGATGCCGATCGTTCCGACGGTCAGCAGCACGATGATGCAAGCGACCAGTTTGGTGCTCAGCGGTATTGCATCGACTCTGCGCCGGAAACGAAGCCTCCACGGCTTCGCCTTCCGTTTCGCGGGCTTTATCGGATTGGTTGGCCGCGAAGGCATGGGAGCCTGTCCGGATGGCGTCTCCTGACCGTTTCCAACCGGTGGATTGACATCGGGATTCATGACGAAACCGCTTAGTTCAGGTTCTTGGGCGCACGGATCATGTATCCGATGCCTCGCTTCGTCTCGATCAACGGCGCCACCTTGTGCTTCTCCCCGTTGTCGTCCTCCACGATGACGCCATCGACCTTCTTGCGCAGATACGAGATGTACGATTCGACGATCGCGGCGTCGCCGCCCCAATCGTATTGCCAGACATGATCGAGAATCTGCGCCTTGGACAGCACACGCCCCTCGTTATCCATGAGGTAACGCAGCAGTTTGTACTCGGTCGGGCTCAGTTCGATGGGTTGCCCGGCGCGAGAAACGTCATGCGAATCCTCGTTGATCTCCAAATCGCCGACACGGATGATCGGATCGTCCTCGACCTGTTCGCGCGTGCGGCGCAGGATGGCGCGGATACGTGCGACGACCTCCTCAAGACTGAATGGCTTGGTCACATAGTCGTCACCGCCGACGGTAAGGCCCATGATCTTGTCTTGGGTATCGTCGCGCGCCGTCAGGTAGAGCACCGGCGTGGTGATTCCCTCCTGCCTGATGCGCCGGGTCACGGTGAACCCATCGATATCCGGGAGCATCACGTCAAGTACGACGAGATCTGGCTGCAGTTTCTCGATGACCTCGATGGCTTCGGACCCCGACGCCGCGGTATTCACCTCGAAACCGGCGAAATGCAGGGAAGCCACCAGCAGTTCGCGAATGGACGGCTCATCATCGACAACAACAATGGATGCTTCAATAGGCTTGCTCATGCTATCAAGCTTCACCCCGTTCGCTGGATGTTTCCTGAACGGATTCTGAGTCTTCCTTTGATATTGACGGCCCGTCCTCCAACACCGTCTTCGGCACCTCGTCCCCCGCCGCAATCATGGGTTCCCGCGGAATCCGCGATTCCTTGGATTCCGGGGACTCCGCCGTGGCCGCATCTTCCCGGTTCGCGTCTTCCGGATGCCTCGCGCCGGCATTCCACGCCTTCACCGGCTTGGCGCGTTCGGGGACCCGGGCATGTACGCCGGCATGCTTCCTGACCTTGCGCTTGATGATGCCCTTTTCGCGAAGCACATGGAACACGACCAACAGCACGACCAGCAACACCAACGCCGCGACCAGGCAGACCACACCGATGACGACCGCCTTCGAAGAGGTGGACGTCTTCTTCTCCACCGCGATCTGATCCATCATGCCGGTCGCGGATTTCACCCAATTCGGCGTGCTCTGCATCAACGGCTTCTGCGCGGCGTCGGAAAGGGCCTCGACGGTCGACTGCTTTTTCAGCCATTTGTCGGAGTTCGAGGAAACCGCCACAACCAGATTGCCATCGCTGGACGCGACCGCAAGCATCACCGTGTTCGGAGCGGGATTGAGCGATTCCAGCAGATCTCTCGCCCATCTCGCCGGCTTCCGCTTGGTCTCGAAGCTCTCCAGGTACAGCAGACGCACCGTGACGCCCGTCTCCTTTTTGGTTTTCTTGATCGCATCGGTGACTTCCGAGACATTCGAACCGAGCAGGTTCTCCGTATCGGTGACGTTGTCGGTGATGGTGAATCCGGAAGTCGTGTCTTCCGCATTGCCCACCGGAGTTATCCACATCATCGAGCAAAGGCATAACAGCACCGCGAACAGCGCGCGAAGCGCGCCATTGTCACGAATCCAGCGTTTCCACCCCGTTCGCGACACGCCGAAAGACCCCGTTGACCGCCATCCTCCGACCACAACCCTGCTTTTTCCGTCATCTGCGTTCTCAATTGCCATAACGTCCACATTACCGTTCGAATGCGCCAAGCGCGAGAGGACGGAACCCATGGCAACGGTTTTCGATGACGAAAGGACACATCATGCCACAATTCCAAGTAGATTCCGAACAGATCCAAGCATCCAGCGCCGCTGTGAACGCCTCCGTCCAATCCATCCGGCAGGCGGTGCAGGGCATGTACGGCAATCTCAACAATCTGCAAAGCGTCTGGCGCGGCGGGGCCGCGACGCAATTCAACGCCGTGGCCGAGCAATGGCGCGCCGCGCAGCAACAGATGGAGCAATCCCTCGAATCCATCCAGCGGGCGCTGATGCAGGCTTCCACCCTGTACTCGGATACGGAGATGCAGGCGTCGCGCCTTTTTCAATAGGCCGATGGCGCCATCCGCGGCGCGTGCGGCCGACGGCGACCGTACGCACCGCGTCATCACCTCCCTCACCCCGCCGTTTCCGAATCTTCCCCAAGAAAGAGGATTTTATGACAATGTTTTCCAGATCCTTCGGAAAAGCCGGCGCCATACTGGCGCTGACGGCACTGATCGCACCCATCTGCGCCCTGCCTGCGAGCGCGGACGAACCCTACGACATCGTCATCCATGCGGGTTCCGACACAAACGCGCTTCGTGGAAGGCGACTGACCGCGTACAAACTCGCCGATTACATGGACGGCACCTATGTCTCCATCGGCGATGAGAACCTCGACGGCGTCGCCGTGCGGACGCCGGGACCATTGCGCGCCACGCTGAATCCCGTGCTTGCGAAAACCACCGGCGTCTCCGACGTGTCCGAATTGCCGGGGTGGGACGCGAGCGGCAAGGACCCCATCGGATGGATGGGCGGATTCCGTCAAGCCGACGGTTCGGACCAGTCATCAGGCGATTTCGGACTCGGATGGAACGTCTCCGGTCCCCGGCAAACGGGACTCAGCTCCCCTGACAAGGCCTACGCCGGTACCGTGCGCGAATTCGCGGACAACATCGTCGCGGACGATTCCGCGATGGATGCGGTTCTGTCGCAGCCGCACAGCGAACAGGTGGTCTGCGATGGTTCGGAAACGTGCACGATACCGTTGGACGCCGAACAGGGTTCCGGAATCTATCTGGTAATCGACACCGAGGATGACGCGGCATGGAACGAATCCGTCGAAGACGGGGAATCCACATATGTCACGGGTTCCTCCCAACCGATGATCGTGCCCACGAAACCGGATGACCGGGATATCGCTCCGCTTGTGGCCGGTACCGAACTGATGGACAGGACCGCCCTGGGAACGCTGACGCGGCTTGGCGAGGCCACCATCAAGAACGTGACGGACCAGGAGGTGCTTCCCGATTGCGAGGATTGTCTGCCCAAACAACGCGACGAACGCGAGGACGCCGGCAAGGACGCCGCCGACAACGCTTCGGATGTGGGCGATGTCATTCCCTACGTGGTCCGTTACCGTATTCCCGACCTGAGCGCGTACCGCAACGCCTTGGACAATTCCCGTCCGTGGACGTACACCTACCGAGTGGAGGACAGCACCAGTGCGGGGCTGCGCATCATCGGCGCGCCCAAGGCGACGATCGGCGACGCGGATGGCCAGGCCGTCGAGATTCCGCTGACCGCCAGCGAACAGTCCGTGCCCATCCCCTCGGATGAGCACGCGGATGTCGACGGACAGTCGAATGAGCCCGCGGACGCCTGGTACCATCTTTCGACCGAGGATGACGATTCCAGCGCGCTCACCATCGGCATCGGACGATGGCTGGTCAAGAACTACGGCGACCTCGCCGCGAACGACGGGAAGAAGACCCTGTACGGCCATACCGTGGAGATCACCTATTCCGCGCAGCTCACGGAACGGGTGCTCGATGCCGGCAATACGGCGAGCAACCGCAATCGTCTGGTGTATTCCAATCGTCCTGACGATGTGACGGATGGACGCACCTGGACCACGCCGGAGGTCACCGTCAAGCAATGGACGTACGACATCGATCTGGGCAAACGGTCCAATGGCTCTCGGGAGGGATTGGCTTCGGCGGCATTCACTCTGACGGTAGACGATGCCATGAACGATGCCGACCGCAAGGAGAACGGGCAACGACTTGGTTTCGTGAAGATCTCGGACGGCGTGTACCGCGAGGCGAAACCCGACGAGTCGGGAACCGAACGCGTGATCACCGGACGAAACGGAAATCTGCGTTTGCGCGGACTGGACATCGGTGCATATCTGCTGCGGGAGGTCGAGCCGCCTTCCGGCCATCGCCTTCCGACGGAGGAAGAGAAGATCACCATATCGGCGGTTTTCGAGGATGACACCACCGATTACGTCACGCCCGACGTCCAGACCGAGCTGGCGATGTCGATCACGCAGAACAACCGCATCGGATTCCCGAAACGGGCCGCGTTCGCATTTCAGACGGATGAGGCACGGCTGCCGGCCGGACTGGCGCTGACGCATACGGACGGCACGCAGACCGCCCGTTGGAGCGGGCAGGATGAATCCGGGGCCTACTACGCGGACGACAAAACCGACTGGCTTCCTGCGGAGCTGACCCTGTTGAACCAGCAGGAGGGTGGCATGCTCGCCAGCACCGGCGTTCTCGCATTCGTTCCGGCGTCGATCGCATTGGTGCTTCTGCTGGCCGGCGGATTCCTCTTGGTTCGGTCGAAGCGCGGCTCATGCCATCGGATCCGATAGACCATGGAACGGCCATGAAACCGTTTTGGACGAGGTGGCGTCGGATCCGGACGGCCGGCGCGGCCGTCATCGGCGTCATCGTCGCGATCATGCCGATGGCCGCGGACGCGCTGCCGTATGCGCCGATCGGCACGGCGCAACGGTATGCCCATGCCACCGAATCCGATGTCACGTCGCAACGACGCCGGTTGCGGGAGGCGCATGGCTACAACCATGATCTGCTGACGAATCCGCCGTTCGCCGGAGGCGAGGCTCCGAACGTTTTCGCCGAAGACGCGCGGACTCCATCATGGCGATTGGATGAACGGTACCTCAACCAGCTCGGCGGCGGAAACCACATGGCGTCGATCCGCATACCCAGCATCGGCGTCGATCTGCCCATCGGCCACGGCGCCAGCGCCGATGTGCTGGCACAGGGAGCCGGCCATGTCTACGGCACGATGCTGCCGATCGGCGACCAAGGCAACAGCGTCATCGCCGCGCATCGCGGATCGGGAGCCCGTCTGCTGTTCTACCGTCTTGGCGAACTGCGCGCCGGAAGCCTGGTGTACACGCAATCGATGGGGCGTACGGTCATCTGGCGAGTGGAAGGCAGCGAAACCGTGACTCCGGGAAGCACTCGGGAATCGGAGCTCATCACACCCGTCTCGGACGGAACGACGTTGACGCTGTACACCTGCGACCCGCCCGGATTGAACACCGGAAGGCTTATCGTCCGCGCCCGCATGGCATCGCAAAAGGCCGAGCTCCGTGGAATACGCGAGCACATCGATCCGGCCCGCCTATGGCTCATGGCATCCGTCGGCATCCTGGCGGTCTATCTCGTCACCGCATTCATCCATTCGTCGGAACCTACCATGCGCCATGGTTCCAGGCGAATCGGCACACCTTGGAAAAACTCATCATCACACAGAAGGGAACACTCCGATGAATAGGCATCTGCCACGCACGCTGATCGGCTGCGTCATCGCCCTCGCCCTGACGGGCGTCACAGGAACAGCATGCGCGGACGCGCCGAATGGCACCATCGCTCCCCGCGACGCGCATCCAACCGGTAACCAGACCGCGCCCTTGGAAAGCCATATCGAAGACGGCGATTCCGAAGGCACACGCGCCGCGAACGGCACATCCAACCTGTTCGCCGCATCCCCCTCATCCGGAAAGACACGTGGCCGGGCCAGCACGCAAACCGCCGGCGGCGACTGGCAAACCTTCGCCGAGGGATACATCATCGAAGGCGTGCACGATATCGAGGACCCCTCCACCAGCATCTATGTGGGCGGAAACATGACCGTGCTTTCCGGAACGGAAACCGAAGGCAGCGTGGTCGTCGACGGCGACCTGACCATGGGCAACGGCTCCGAGGGTCTGGGACAGAGCCTCCTGGCAGGCAAGGTCATGTGGGGCATGGGGTTCAATCCGCCTTCGGGCGCCGACATGTTGGCCGTCGGGGGAAAATTCCGCAATCCCAACGTGAACAATCCGCAATGGGTCGGAGGCTCCGCACGGTTCGGCGGTGACGTGAAATGGAACGATTCGAACGTAGTCGACGCCAAAGGCAACCACTCCCTGTACGTGGCCACCAAAAGCAATATGGCGAATCTGGGGTGGGCCACCGATAGCTCGTCCTATCTGGCGTGGACATACGACAACCTGCCATCGGACACCGCCATCCGTCAGAATCTCGGCAAGACCGAGGCGCTCAAGGTCAACATCAACGGCAAACGAGGCGATGAGGCGAAAATCGTGGATTACAACGGATACGCGTCATCCACGTTGGTGCCGTTGAGCGACCGGCTGAAGCGCACGACGGCGAACGGCACCATCACCTTCGAAAAGGCGCCCGCGGCCGCATGGCGGTTCTTCGACAACCGTCAGGTGCAGCTTGACGACGAAGGGCGCATCGTGTTCCATGGAACCGGTACCGCCGCGAAGGAACGGCAGGTGTTCTCCCTCGACCTCAGCGAATTGGAGTCCGCGCGCAAGCGACTCGGTGTCAGCCAATGGAGTCTTGATTTCCGCGACATCCCAGAGAACCAGGCCATCGTCATCAATGCGGTCGGTTCGGGGAAACAGGTCTGGCGCACCGGATGGCGCATCTGGGTCAACGGGCAGGACCACGGCACCTACATCAACAGCGGCGATGACTCGAAATCCCGCTTCCGTAGCATTTCCAGTCGCATCATGTGGAATTTCCCGGATGTCGAGCATCTGACGCTCGATCGGTCGCATGGAATCTATCTCGGCGAAACCGACTGGTACGCCACGAACGGCAAGGACCTGTACTCGACTGATTACGGCAAGGGTGCGCTGCTTCCCGGATCAATCGTTCTTCCGCATGGCGATATGACCGATTATGCGGATACGAACGGCAGGCTGCTCGTCGGCGGCAATCTCGACTTTGTCGTATGGGAACACCATAACGCGCCATGGGTCGGATTCGACGAACCCCAGAAATTCACGCTTCAGGGGAAGACCAAAACGGCCGGCGTCGAACACCGCAAGCAGGATTCCGTGCACGACACGTTGACGATACGGGCCAAAGGATCAAACATCTCCGACGAAAGCGCATACGAGCTCCAGGCCCAGGGATTCTCGTTCACCCTCAACTACCGCGCGAAGGATTCCGATGAAGTCGTTTCGGCCACGCTGCCGTCCGATCAATCCGTAGCGATTCCCTGCCAAGGCACGGTGACGCTCGACAGTCCATCCTTCACTCCCGGCGATCTGGGCATGTCTGCATGGAGACCGGGCGATTACTGGTTCGATGTATCCGCGGACAGGCTGATCGTGCTTCATGCCGGAACCGGTACGACGGCCAACATCACGAGCCGTGCCGGCATGGACGGCTCCTCGGACGCCGATGAACGGTTCCGTATGGAGGATTGGATCGGTTCCGCGACCACGAAGGCCATGGAGACCTTCGACCGGGCGGGAGGCGATCGCAGCGTTCACGATGCCATTGCCATGGAGTATGAGGATGGACCCGATACCGTGCGCATCATCAGCACGCTCCATTGGAGCGCCGACCCTGATGCCGTCACTTCCAGCGTCTCATGCGACAAGGAGGGGACGGTCAGCGCCATGGGCAACAGTCCAGGACCGGATTTCACTCCGAACGATTTCGGATGGTCCCAATGGAAAGCCGGAAAATACTGGTACGACCTGACGATTCCGGCGCAGGGAGACTTCCAGAAGCTTACCGTTGAAGGAGCCTTGGACGACCAGGAATCATGGATCGCGAAAAACCCGTTCGCCATCAACCTGCGGAAAGTGGCGTATCTGGGCGAACCGGGCTCCGGAGCATGGACCAACCAGCCCGTTCCGGACGCCTCGCTTACTCTGCAGGAAATGGCCGATGGAACTTTCGAGACCGTCAAACCCGATTCGGAACCCATATCGCTGAATACCGACGAGAACGGCGATGCCTTGGCTCCCGACATGACCATCGGCTCAGGCGAGACCCGCTGGTACCGGCTTTCGGAAACCGCAGCTCCGGACGGCTATCTGCGGGCCGAGGGATATTGGCTCATCGAGGCGACGGGAACCGAAGACGGGGTCGGCGTATCCGTGACCGGCTCCGACGACACCATGGGCGGTCTGACGCACGGCGTCTCCTCCGAGGGAATCGTCTGGACCATAGGCATCGGCAACCGGGTCGAGGGAAGAATCACGCCGCCGGTCACCGGAGGATCCTTCGATACGGGACGCATGATGCTCGCCTCCGGAGGACTCGCCTCCGCGATGATGCTGGCGGGCGCCACCCTGTTGCGTTCCCGGGGACGGGGCACATCATTCGGTGCCCACGCCGGACGGCATGCGCAGGTGTGACGCGTAAAAGATGAAAAGGTCCGCTCCCATATGGGAGCGGACCTTTTCATCTACGTTTCAACCCCATCAGGGCCATTGGTCGACGCGCGGGATCAGTAGCCCATGTCGGCGCCGGCGGCAGCCGGAGCGGCGGCCTTCGGTTCCGGCTTGTTGGCCACGACAGCCTCGGTGGTCAGGAACAGACCAGCGATGGAAGCCGCGTTCTGCAGTGCGGAACGGGTGACCTTCACCGGGTCGGTGACACCGGCGGCCAGCAGGTCCACGTACTCGTTGGTGGCGGCGTTCAGGCCCTGACCGTCAGGCAGGGAACGAACCTTGTCGATGACCACGTCACCGGACAGGCCGGCGTTCTCGGCAATCTGCTTGATCGGCGCTTCGATGGCACGGAACACGATGGCGGCACCGGTGGCCTCGTCGCCCTCGAGCTTGACGTCCTTCTGGGCCTTGGCGGCAGCCTGGACCAGAGCGACGCCACCACCCGGCAGCAGGCCTTCCTCGATGGCGGCCTTGGCGTTACGAACCGCATCCTCGATGCGGTGCTTGCGCTCCTTGGCCTCCACCTCGGTGGCGGCACCGACCTTGATGACCGCGACGCCGCCGGCCAGCTTGGCCAGACGCTCCTGCAGCTTCTCACGATCGTAGTCGGAATCGGTGTTGGCGATTTCGCCGCGGATCTGGGCCACGCGAGCCGCCACGTCTTCCTTGGAGCCGCCACCGGAGACGATGGTCGTCTCGTCCTTGGAGACGATGACCTTCTTGGCGGTGCCCAGCACGGACATGTCGACGGAGTCGAGCTTCAGACCCAGCTCCTCGGAAACGACCTGCGCGCCGGTCAGGATGGCCATATCCTGCAGCATGGCCTTACGGCGGTCGCCGAAGCCCGGAGCCTTGACGGCGCAGGACTTGAAGGTGCCACGGATGTTGTTCAGAATCAGGGTCGGCAGCGCCTCGCCGTCGACGTCCTCGGCGATGATCAGCAGCGGCTTGCCGGTCTTCATGACCAGCTCGGCGATGTGCACGACATCCTGCTGGGAGCTCAGCTTGCTGGAGGTCAGCAGAATGTACGGATCCTCCAGAACGGCGGTCTGGTCTTCGGAGTTGGTCACGAAGTACGGGGCGATGTAGCCCTTGTCGAAGCGCATGCCCTCGGTGAAGTCGAGGTCCAGGCCGAAGCGGTTGTTGTCCTCGACGGTCACGACGCCATCCTGGCCGACCTTGTCCAGAGCCTCGGCGATCTTCTCGCCGACTTCCGGATCCGCCGCGGAGATCGTCGCGGTGGCCGCGATCTGATCCTTGGTCTCGACGTCCTTGGCGGCCGCCACGAGTTCCTTGACGATGGCGTCCGAAGCCTTTTCGATGCCGCGACGCAGAGCGATCGGGTTGGAACCCGCGGTCACGTTCTTCAGGCCTTCGTGGACCAGGGACTGAGCCAGCACGGTAGCGGTGGTGGTGCCGTCGCCCGCGACGTCATCGGTCTTCTTGGCGACTTCCTTGACCAGCTCGGCGCCGATGCGCTCGTACGGGTCGTCGAGGTCGATCTCCTTGGCGATGGAAACGCCATCGTTGGTGATGGTCGGAGCGCCGTAGGTCTTGTCCAGCACCACGTTGCGGCCCTTCGGTCCAAGGGTGACCTTGACGGTATCGGCGAGCTTGTCGAGGCCCGCGAGCATTCCCTGACGAGCTTCGTCATCATACGCAATGATCTTTGCCATTGTTTCCTCCACATATGGCTGCACAGTATTACTTCCACCCTCGCAGCGGAGCCATGACCAGCCGTCAGCTGCCGGTTATCACTCTCACTCCTCGAGTGCTAATTGGCACATTAGCACTCTCATGCCGAGAGTGCCAAACTTGGCCATGTCCTTTGCGCTGTCAGCAAGAAAGATTCCGCGCCCCGAGCCAGAAAAACGTGCAATCCCGAGAAAACGAAAGGCCCCGTCCCTTGGGTGACTTCCCAGGGAACGGGACCTTCGTCGGCAGTACGACGTTCTCAGTCCAGCAGCACCACGACGATCGGCGTCACGATGCCGTCGCTCTGCTGCACATTGGAGATGCCCAAGGTCTGGGCGACGTTCTCCGCGGTGGCCTTGTCCGTTTCGTTCTGGTACCAGACCACGGTCTGGGATGGGACGGTGCCCGTCGGGTTGCTTGCGGAAACGCTTGTGTATCCGGCCTGCGACAACACGTCGGCCTTGCTTTTCGCATATCCGGAGATGCTGGTGGCGTTCAGCACGCGAATCTGCGTGCCGTGGTTGACCGCCTGGCTTTCCGTATCCGTGCCGGTGGCGTTTCCAGCGGCGTCATCGGACGATGACGACTCGGCGTCGGAGGACGATGCGCTCTGGTCCTGCGTGTCCGTGGACGTGCCGGAGGAAGCGGAATCATTATTGGCGTCGGATTGTTTCTTTGTGGCATCCGTCGACTGCTTGTGCTTCGAGGACGTCGTGGTGGAAGAGCTTTCCTGGGAGGACCATGGCATCTTCACATTGCTGAGCTCGCCTGAATAGATGCCCCAGAACAGCAATCCGGCCAGCATCGCCACGATGATGACGACGACGTACGGCAACGCACGGGACGCCGCGGAACGGGAACCGCGGTGCACGCCCAGCGGACCAGCCGGCGGATTGTCGAATACATCCTTGGTATAGGAGTCGTAGGTTTGCTTGTCCTTGTGAGCCATCTTTGCGTCCTCGATTCTCATGTTGCTGGTGCCCAGTGTACCGGTCACCGCAGTCAGCGCATAATATTCGACGCGACGCACACGCTCCGCCCTATCGTCCACCGGCGTCGGAACCCGTCGGTACCACCGTGCGTCGTACAGTGGGACGCATGACACAAGCTCACATCAAGCCATTGAAGGATCTGGTCGAACCCGGCTGGGCGGAAGCCCTCGCCGACGTCGAGCCCCAGATCCACATCATGGGCAATTTCCTCCGCGGAGAGCTAGCCGCGGGACGCCGGTACCTCCCGGCGAGCAAAAACATTCTGCGCGCGTTCACCATACCGTTCGACAGCATCAAGGTGCTGATCGTCGGGCAAGACCCCTATCCCACTCCGGGCCATCCCGTCGGTCTGAGCTTCTGCGTGGCTCCGGACGTCAGCCCCCTGCCCCGCAGCCTGGCGAACATCTACAAGGAGCTGACCGACGATCTCGGCGTTCCCATGCCGGCGAACGGAGACCTGACGCCATGGACCAAACAGGGCGTCATGCTGCTCAACAGATGCCTGACCGTCGAGGTCGGCAGACCCGGCAGCCATCAGAACCAAGGCTGGGAAACCGTCACCGACGCCGCGATCCGCGCGCTTAACGGCCGCCGCAATCCCGATGGGAGCCCCAAGCCATTGGTGGCGATTCTCTGGGGGCGCAAGGCGCAGACGCTGGAGCCCCTGCTCACCAACGCGGCCATCATCAAATCCCCTCATCCGAGTCCGATGTCGGCGAGGTACGGCTTCTTCGGATCCAAACCGTTCTCGCGTGCGAATCAGGCGTTGGTGGCGGCCGGCGAAAAACCAGTCGATTGGTCGCTTCCGTCAGCTTGAGTCGTTACAGTAGGGCACATGGCTTTATTCCCTCCTAAGAATTCAATACCTTCTCCAGCCTCAGTGCCCGTGCCGCCGGTTGCGCGCTCCGCGGCGCGGCCGGCCATGCAACCGGCGGCCTTGTCGGCGGAAGACATCAATCGAGCCAAGAGCCTCGGCGCCCAGATTCGCGCGAGGTTCCAACAGACCCTGGTCGGGCAGGACAATCTGCGCGAATCGCTCATCACCACGCTTGTGGCCGGCGGGCACATCCTCATCGAATCGGTGCCGGGTCTGGCCAAGACCACCGCCGCGCAGACCCTGGCCACCTCCGTCTCCGGAACATTCAAGCGCGTGCAGTGCACGCCGGACCTCATGCCTTCCGACTTGGTGGGCACCCAGGTATTCGACTTCTCGACACAGAAGTTCGCCACGCAGATCGGGCCGATCCACGCCAACTTCGTGCTGCTCGACGAAATCAACCGTTCCAACGCGAAGACCCAGTCGGCCATGCTTGAGGCGATGGCCGAGGGCGCGACCACCATCGGCGGGCAACGCATAGCGCTGCCCAAGCCGTTCATGGTCATCGCCACGCAGAACCCAATCGAAGAGGAGGGCACGTTCAACCTTCCCGAGGCGCAGATGGACCGTTTCATGATGAAGGCCGTCATGACCTATCCGAGCACCCAGGACGAGCAGCGCATGCTTGCCATGCTCACCCGTCGTGGTTCCGACACGTTCGACGCCGGCGCGGTCAACGGCGGCGTCATCTCCATCAACGACGTCGAATTCCTCCGCGCGTCGGCGCGACGAGTACATGTGTCCGATGCGATCATGCAATACGTGGTCGATATCGTGGCGACATCGCGTGGCGCGGGCAGCAAGCCGGTGCAGGGACTCTCCAGTCTCGTCCGTCTCGGCGCTTCCCCGCGAGCGTCCATCGCATTGGTCCGCATCTCGCAGGCCCACGCGTTGATGCAGGGACGCGATTATGTGATCCCCGAGGACGTGAAGGCCTTCGCCCATGAGGTGCTGCGTCACCGCGTGCTGCTGACGTTCGAGGCCCTGGCCGACGGCATCACCAGCGACCAGGTCGTGGATTCCATCGTGCAGGCGGTTCCCGTCCCATGATCGACGAAACACGTTCCGAAGACCCGATTCGCAGAAAAATCGAAGCACTCGGAACCACGTTGAGCCTGCCGACCGTGCGCAAGGCCCTTGGAGTCCTCGAAGGCGTGCACTCGTCGAACCGACGCTTCGGATCCGACGACGTCATGGATATCCGCGCCTACGAGGCCGGCGACGAGGCGAAACGCATCGATTGGAAGATCAGCGCACGACTTGGACGCCCCATGGTGGTGCAGCGGGAGCGTCCCTCGACATCGCGCGCCTGGCTTCTGATGGACGTCGGACGCGAGATGACCGGAACCTGCGTCTCCAAAGAGCGCGCATACCAGGTGGCCGCGAACGCGCTGCGCATGTTCGCCACGCTGAGCCTGCGGCGCGGGGACGAGATCTCATTGGTTTTCGGCGACGCAAAATCAATCACCCGCGTGCCGTTCAACGGCGGGCTCGCGCAGTTCGAGCGGACATTGGACGAGGCGCTGGAACGCCAATGGAACGATCCGCGCAATATCGACGCGCTGCTGGAATACGCGCGCCGCATCCGCGATCGCTCGTCGTTGATCGTTCTGGCCACCGACGAGCATGCGCTCCGCCAACGCCATCTGGACGCCATCGGCACGCTTGCGAAAACGCATCCGATGGTGCTGATCGACGTGGCCACGATCAATCCCTTCGACGAATCGCATTGCCGCAATGTGCGTGACGGCGTGGGAAACCGCCGTGTCCCGGCGTTCCTGCGGACCTCGAAGACCGCTCAGGAAGTGCGCACGCACCGTGCGTATCTCGCGGCTTCCATCAGGCACGCGCTGATCCATTGCGGTTCCACGGTGATCCGGGCCGATTCGAGCGAGCGCATGTTCCATGAATTCGTGCGCATCGTCTCCACTTCCTTGGCGCAGACCACCCGCAACCAGCTCAAAAACCCACCCACGCTTCCATTGGAGGGCAATGCATGATGATGCATTCCGCCGCACAGCAGTTCGATACGATGGACCCGATTCACTGGGAGACCGGACTCGTCATCGCAATCGTGGCCTGCGCGTCACTTGCGATCGCCATGGCCGCCTTGGTGGTCTTCCTGTCCCGTCCAAGCCATCGGCTCCCGAAAAAGAATAGCGTCGGACGTCACGGCGAACGCTCGTCGAGAACGATTTGGCATGAGCGCATCAATAGTGTCGTGGCACGCCATGCCGCAGGGGAAATCGACCGCGAGGAGGCGTTCGCGCAACTCGCCGCGATCGCACGCGAGTACGCATCGGAGATCACCGGGGCGGATGTACGCACCCAGACGTTGACCGACATCTCATCGCTGCCCCAAACCACCGGCAACGGGCAGGGGCTCGTTTTGCTCCGCCAGACCATCGGTGCCTTGTATCCGCCGGAATTCGCGGACGCGGAGCATAACCACACGGCGCGTTCGACAACCGTCGAGCAGGCCGGCGAATGGGTGTCCGCTCTCGTGGAAAGGTGGCGCTGATGCAGCTGTCGTGGCATTGGCCTTGGGCCGGACTCGCCGGAGCCGTAATCGCGCTGGCGATCATCGTCCTCATAATGCTGGTCTCCGGCATGCGGAAACGGCCGACGTCGTCCGATGCGCAGTCGTTCAGCCTGGACGACGACCTCAACACCGAATCCGCGTCGCGGCTTTTCCGTCAATGGCGCGTTCTGTCCAGAACGGCAGTTGCCGTGTTGGTAATCGCCTTGACGCTTGCCGTGGCCTTGGTGGCGCGTCCCGGTAAAGTCGATGAAGGCGAGGAACGCGCCAGCAGCCGAGACATCGTACTGTGTCTCGATGTCTCGGGGTCGACGTTGCCTTACGATCGTGAGGTAATCGACACCTACGGCAAGATGCTGGACAATTTCAAAGGCGAGCGCATCGGACTGAGCATCTTCAATTCGACGTCGCGCACCGTGTTCCCCTTGACCGACGATTACGACCTCGTCTCCCGACAGCTCAAGAAGGCCGCTTCGATACTGAAGGGCGTCGAGACCCAGGACGACATCGACAAGATGAAGGACAGCGATTACCAGGCGATCTCCGATTGGCTGGAAGGCACCCAGAACCGTAAGGAATCCACGTCGTTGATCGGTGACGGCGTGGTGAGCTGCGCGGCCATGCTGCCCGGATTCGCATACGGCAGCGCGGATGCGGGCAGCACCGCGCGCCAGCGCGCCGCCTCCATCGTGCTGGCGACGGACAATGTCGTTTCGGGCAAGCCGACGTACACCTTGAAGGAGGCTTTGGACCTGACCAGACAATCGCATATCACCGTCGACGGCCTGTTCTCCGGACCGAAGGAAAGCGAATCGGAAAAAACCACCAAGGATTTCAAATCCGAGATCGAGGCGCATGGGGGTATTTTCCTCACCCAGTCGAACGGGCGTTCCGTTTCCGAGCTGGTCAGGGAAATAGAATCGCGGCGGAACCATGAAAGCGAATCCAGCAACAAGGCCGCGATGGTCGACGCTCCCGGCTGGTGGACCTTGGCTCTGGCTCTGGCCGTCATGGTATGGCTGGCATTGGCTTGGAGGTTGAGACGATGAATGGTCTGACGTTTGCACCGGCTTTGGGATGGCCTGCCGGCATCGCCGTCGCATCGGCGATGCTTGTTCTCGGCATCACGCAGGTCGTGCTTCATGTCCGTCGGCACGTGAACAGCGACGAAACGGTCTGGGCATGTGTCCGGCGCGCGCTGCTTTGCGCGATCGTCGCCGTCATGGCGTTGACTCCCAGCATGGTATCGGAGACAAGCAGCCGAGCGGTGAACGGCACCGACGTGGTCGTCGCCGTCGACGTGACCGGTTCGATGGCCGTCGCCGACGCGCAATACGGGTCCGATACGAAGGTGAGTCGTATCGATGCGGCCAGGCAGGCGGTGAAGGACATCACCGCCCTGTATCCGAATTCAAGTTTCGCCGCGGTGCGCTTCGGCGCTTCCGGTACCTTGGATGTGCCGCTGACTCCCGATTCGCAGGCCATCGACAATTGGGCCGACACGCTCGCGCCCGAGGCCACTTCCGTATCGGCGGGCTCCACCCTGGACACACCGATCGACCAGCTGCTGCTGACCTGCAAGTCGATTCATGAACAGCACCACGATGATGCGGTCATCCTGTACCTCATCTCGGACGGCGAGCAGACCTCCGCGAAGACCCGGCGTTCGTTCTCCTCGTTGCGGCGGTACCTTTCCGACGCGTTCACGGTCGCGGTCGGCAGCGAGCAAGGCGGCAACATCCCGGTCACCGTCAACGGCACGGGCAGCAGCGATGGACAATGGGTCACCGATCCCAGCACCGGCAAGCCGGGCGTCTCCCGCATGGACGCGGCCGAAATGGCGTCCATCGCCGACGAACTCAGCGGAACCGCGCTGAAACTCGACGCGAAGAACACGATGAGCGCCGGGGCCTCCAAGGAGGCCTCCAACAAATGGCGGATCACGCAAACCGTGAAGAAACGCGTCAGGACGACTCCCGTGGTCTGGCCTTTGGCGGTGGCGGCCGCGGTGCTGCTCGCATGCGAATTGGGAGCCTGGCTGTCGCAATCAAGGAGGCTGCTGTGAGCAAAAAGTCGCTGAGGCCCCGCGCCTCATTGCCTGTCCGCATCATCCTGGGGGTGGCCGCGGTTTCGCTGCTCATCGTCGGCTCGGCCGCATTGGTGAATTTCGTGGCCCTGACCAATTACAACCAGGCGACGCAAAGCCTTCGAACCAACATCAAGGCAAGCAAGCGGACGGATGCCGATTTCAATGGCTTGTACGCCAAACAGCAACAGGTCGACGCGCAATTCCAGGAGGCCGCTTCGGCACGAATCCTGATATTGCCGGGGCTGCGTGAGGCCATCGACCACAACGGCGCGACGTCCCGCGCGTTGACCAAGTATGTGCTCGCCAAGACCAAGGCCCAAAACGGCCAGCAATCCGGAACATCCGGAACGGACGACCAGACCGTGGCCGGTCAGGACACCGCCGACGCCAAGACGAAAAGCAAAAGCGACCTCACCGAGGAACAACGCCAGAAGGTGGAGGATCTGTTGGCACAGAACACACAATCGACGCAATCCGATTCAAGCAGCTCCGCGAAGCAGAAGCAGAACGATTCGGACTCGCCCACCAAACCTTGGTAGGGTCGTTTCGCGATATGTTATCCACATGACGGCCGGCGTGTTTCCCTTGGCTTTCCAACGAAGACACGCCGGCACCGTCTTTTTTGGGCGTCCTCCGACCACAGGCCGTGGTTCCCTTCCATTATCGGGACTTCCTGTGTTCCAATAACGTCATGAACACTTTACGCACATTCGCCATTGGGAACGTCCTTGCGGACCAGACATGCCCATGCCGCCTCGTCGCACGCGCCAATCAGGCGATAATCGGCAACGCCCTGTCCGAATTGTCGAAGCGTCTCGACGAATTGGATTCGATACTCGCGTTCAGCACGCTTCCGGGATGGTCCGGCCTCGCGGCCGAAGCGTATAGGACCCAAGTAGCCGACATCCACAAACAGGCATTGGCCCTGCGGGACGCCGCAGGCGGAACGTCACGCCTTCTTTGGTCAGCAGGTGAGGCATGAACTGGCAGGTTTCGGCAAGCATCAGCGGCGGCCGAAGATTCTCCGCCGCCGAATATCAGGAGTATCTCACCACGGCGCAGGCGTTGGGACGGGAATCCGCGACGCTGCGCACGATCGGAAAGTCGCTTGGCCTTCTGAACGTGCAACGTGTGATGGGCCCGCTCGCGGCATCGCTTCCGACATCGCATACCGGCACGGGTTGCTCCGCGCCGGACCATTTCGAATTCCCGCTCGATCAGATCGTGGAGCGCTGTTCCGCGCATGCCCGCATATTGAACGGCATGGCGGATGAGCTCGCCGAACTGTCCGTACTGATCATCCGCGCGCAATCGCTGTATTCGCAGGCTGACGACAGCAGCAGACGAACGATGCGCAATCTGCTGCAGACCCTGTTCATCGCCCGCCCCCTGGAATCCGCCATAGGCTTGGGACTCACTGCCGGCTATGGCTGGATCTCCGGTTCCGTCAAGGACGGCAAAATCAACCATATCCATGCGAGCGACGCGTTGAGTCCCGCGCATGAGGCCGTGCTGGGCGCGGCAGGAACCCTGTTGTCGGGCATGTCCCCGTTCAAGGGATTGCTGCGCGAGGACGAGGTTAATCGTGCGGCGACCCGTCTGTCGGAATATACGGAACCACGGAAGAACCGGATTCAGGGCAACAGGCTCACCGTGACCGAGGTGAAGGCGAAAGCCGACGTGGTAGGGGAATCGCACAGCGTCACGGAATCCATGGAGGACCTGCGCAGGCTCGCAGAGGAACGACTCGGCAAAATCGACATCGGCAGCGGGCTCGATTACGCCACCGTCGCCATTTCGAAATACCGCAGATCCGACGGCTCGTATTCATGGCTCGTCACGATTCCGGGAACGGACGGCGAAGACGATTCGCCGTTCGGCTGGTCGCAGAACATCGATCTGATGAGCGCGGACCCACAGCAGCGTATGCGGGCCGACAGCGCGCGCATGGTGCACAAGGCCATGCAGGAGGCCGGCATCGGCTCCGACGAGCCCGTCGCGCTTATCGGCCATTCCCAAGGCGGCATCGTCGCCGCGACGCTGGCCTCCGACCTGCAGGACGAATACGACATCGAACATGTGGTCACGGCGGGATCCCCGATCGCCAACCATCCGATTCCGGAAAAGACCTGGGTGACCAGCATCGAGATGGAGGATGAGATCGTCGCCGCGGCGGACGGCGCCGCGAACCCCGACCTCGACAACAGGCTGACGGTCCGGGGCACGGTGGAGCGCACCTCCGAGGCCGCCAAACGAATCTTCGGAGGCACTAAGGTCGCCAACGCCCCTCGGGAGAAGGAGATAACCCATTGGATCGAATACCATCAGGCCGCATACCAGAACGCCACGGATCTGGGCTCGCACGCCGTCGGCGAGCATGAGCGGCATTTCCAAAGCGTCATCGACGGCGAGCTCGAGGAGGTGACGTATTGGCAGGGGCGCATGAGCCACTGATTCCATCTTCGCGGCTTCCGGCCGTCGGACGGAAGCCGCGTCTCGTTTACGGCTGAACGTATGCTATTGGCTATGAAGCTTACTGACATCTCTCCAGCAATCGCATTGACCCCTCTTGACGGCCGCTACCACAAGCAGACGGCTCCCCTTGTCGAATATCTGAGCGAGCCCGCGTTGAACCGCGAGCGCATGCGCGTCGAAGTGGAATGGATGATTCTGCTCGCCAATGGCTTCGAAGGCAACGGCAACCAGACCATCGTTCCCGGCGTGAAGCCGCTGACCGAGGAGGAGCAGGCTTTCCTGCGTTCCATCCCCGAGGATTTCGGTGCCGAGGGCATCGCCCGGCACGCCGCCCATGAGGCCGTCACCCACCACGACGTGAAGGCCGTGGAATACTACATCGACGACCAGCTCGACAAGGCCGCGACGGTGCTGGGCCATGAGACGCAGCTGACGAACCTCAAGACCCTGGTGCATTTCGCCTGCACGTCGGAGGACATCAACAACCTGTCCATCGCGCGCTGCGTGAAAAACGGCGTCGAGAACGTCTGGCTCCCCGGGGCGCAGGCGATCGTCGACCATCTTGCGCAGAAGGCGAACGACTACCGTGACAAGGCCATGCTGTCCCTGACCCACGGCCAGCCGGCCACCCCGACCACGCTGGGCAAGGAGCTCGCGGTGTACGTGTACCGTCTGAACCGCCAGCTGAACAAGGTCAGGGCGCAGGAGTATCTGGGCAAGATCAACGGCGCCACCGGCACGTTCGGCGCGCATCTGGCGGCCTGCCCGGACGTCGATTGGATCGCGGTCTCCAAGGAGTTCGTCACCAACCGCATGGGACTGACGTGGAACCCGCTGACCACGCAGATCGAATCGCATGATTGGCAGGCCGAACTGTACGGCACGATCAGCCACACCAACCGCATCCTGCACAACCTGTGCGTCGACGTGTGGATGTACATCTCCCGTGGCGTGTTCGCGCAGGTGCCGGTCAAGGGCGCCACCGGCTCGTCCACGATGCCGCACAAGGTCAATCCGATTCGTTTCGAGAACGCCGAGGCGAATCTGGAGCTTTCGTGCTCGCTGCTGGACACGTTGTCCGCCACACTGGTCGAATCCCGTTGGCAGCGCGACCTGACGGATTCCACCACGCAGCGCAACATCGGTTCCGCTCTGGGATATTCCGTGCTGGCGCTGAACAACCTGTTGGGCGGATTGAACTCCATCCATCCGAACGACATCGCCATCCAGGCCGAGCTTGATTCCAACTGGGAGGTGCTCGGGGAGCCGATCCAGACCGCCATGCGCGCCTGCGAACTCGCCGGTCTGCCCGGCATGGACAAGCCGTACGAGAAGGTCAAGGAGCTTATGCGCGGCCACGAGATCTCCAAGGAGGCCGTCGAGCGTTTCATCGACCAGCAGTCCTTCGACGAGGCCACCGCGGCGCGTCTCAAGGCCCTGACCCCGTCCACCTATGTGGGAGCGGCCGGCAAACTCGTCGATTTCGATCGCTGATCGAATCCGCGCATAGTGGACACCACGCCTTGGGGCGGTTGCATTTCCGTGCAACCGCCCCAAGGCGTATTATCTACATCGGCGGGAACGCATATACCCGCCGTCGATTCATCCCCATACTTACGGAGCATGCCCACCGTGTCTGACGTCCACGCATCCACCGCAGCAGCGCAAACCCCGCGCATCGATGACATTCCACCGAAACGCAATCGCGATTACGCCGACCTGCTGCATGCCTTCTTCGCCTTGTTGCTCGGCGTGATCGTCATCCTGTTCTCCATCTATCTTCACGGCACGGCCTCGGGCGTGGAATCGGATGTCCGGTCCGCCAGCCATGCCATCGGCTGGCTGATGGACGTGCCGACGTCGCTGCTGCAGCAATTCGCCATCGTCTGCATCACCATGGGCGTGCTGCTGCAATTGGTGACCGCCAAGGAATGGCTGCAAAGCGTGATCTCCGCATTGGCGTTGATCCTCGGGTTCGCCGCGGTCTGGTGCACTTCGGCGATAATCAGCGCCACCGGAGGCGAGCTGCTGGTGTTGTCCATGCTGTCGAACGGCACCTCGGAGGGAGCCGGCCTGCTGCCTGATTTTTACGCGGCCATGGCGTCTTTCCTGACGGTGGCAGGCCCGCGTCGCACACGGTCCACGGTCAAATGGGGCTGGAACGTGCTGTACGCCGTGGCTGTGCTGCTTGTGGTGCTCTCGTGGAATTCCCTGACCGGCGTCATCGTCTCCTTCGTCGTGGGCCGTATCGTCGGCATGCTGATTCGTTTCGCCCTGGGCACGCAGAACAACGGCGTCTGGGGCAGACAGCTCGCGCAATCCCTGCAATCCATCGGCATCACCGTCACGGCGTTGTCGAGGAGACTCACGCCCTATGCGGATTCCGGAGTCCTTCAGACCACGCTTGACGATGACCTCATCGAGAACTCCCGCATTTACGACGTCGCCGACGACAAGGGCCGTCAATACACGGTGTCGGTGCTCGACAACCAGGTGCATGTGGCCGGCTATCTCAATCAGGTATGGCAGTGGATCCGTCTGAACGGCGTGTCCATGCGTCGCGACCGGTCATCCTTCGATTCGATTCACCATCATTACGCGATGATCCTCGGCATGGCGAATGCCGGCATGACGACGCCCGGCGTCTATGGCGTCGCGGACAGCGGCGAATCCTCGATTCTCGTGTTCCACCGGAACCGCATGCCCTTGGAGTGCAATCCGAATACCATGTCGGATCACGACATGGAATGTTTCATGCGGTATCTTTCCGAAGCGCACCGCCGCGGATTCACCCATCGGCGCATCACCCCCGACACGCTGTCCCGCATGGAAGACGGCGCTCCGGTGATCGCCGGCTGGCAAAACGGCGACTACGGCAGTTCGGCGCCGAACCCCACACTCGACAAGGTGCAGTTGCTGGCGCTGCTCAGCGCGTTGAACGGCATCGACCGCGCGCTTGCCTGCGCACGACGTACATGGGGCGACGAAAAGCTGGTCGATCTGGCCCCGTTCGTGCAAAAGGCCGCGGTCCCCGCCTCCACCCGCGCGCTGCCCGGCTGGAACAAACACCTGCTCGACGACCTGCGCACGCGCATCTCCTCCCTGGCTCCGCAGGATGCGGCCGACGCGATGGAGAAAGTGCCGCTGTCCCGGTTCAGCTTCCGTTCCTTCATCGCCATCGCCCTGCTCGTCGTCGCGGTGTATGTGGTGTTCACGCAGATCCAGCCCGCGGAAATGATCGCGGCGATACGACAGGCCAATGTGCCGATGGCCCTGATATGCGTGGCTTTGGGATTCGTCGCCTGGTTCGGTTCGGCCATGACGTTGGGCGGGTTCATGGATGCCGACAAACGCGATCCGTTCGGATTGCTGTGCTCGCAGATGGCTTCCGGCTTCACCGCGGTCTCCATGCCCGCCGGCGTCGGTCCCGCATTCGTGAATCTGCAGTTCCTGCGCAAAAGCGGTTATCGGAACACGGCCGCGACGGCGATCATGAGTGCCGTCTGGGCCGTACAAGGCGGTACCACCGTCGTTCTGCTGCTGATCATCGGCCTGTTCACAGGACGCAGCACCCTGTCGGGCATGATTCCCACCAACACGCTGATCATGGTGATCGCCATCGTCGCATTGGTGGTTTCCGCGGCCATGGTGGTTCCGCCGATACGGCATCTGATCACCGACAGGTATCTGCCGTTGGTCAAGGCATACGCGCGCAATCTCATCAATGTGCTCACCCGTCCGAAGGAGCTGGCGTTCGGCGTCGTCGGCGCGCTGGTGTTGAACATCGCGACCGGTCTCGGATTCTGGGCAGCGCTGATGGCGTTCGGATGCCATACCAATCCCATCGAGACGACGTTCATCTTCCTTCTGGCGAACACCTTGGGCTCCGCGGTGCCGACGCCGGGCGGTCTGGGCGCGGTGGAGGCGGCGCTGTCCGTCGCGTTCACCGCGGTCGGCATCCCCTCGACCATCGCGGTCTCCGCTACTCTCGTCTACAGAATCGCCTTCTACTGGCTGCGCATTCCCGTGGGAGCCGCGGCGATGAAGTGGCTTGACCGACACAATTTGATCTAGAGCGCGCCTCGTTTCCTGCCTTTTGTCCCCTTTTTATGAAAAAAGAGCTAAAAACCCTTGAAAAATGACGCTTTTCGGCATGGATTGCGCTACTATCGTAGGGAACGTGGATGTTCGTGAATCGGAATATCCCCTGATACAAGAAGGATGCTTTATGGCATACAACAAGTCTGATCTCGTCTCGAAGATCGCTCAGAAGTCCAACCTGACCAAGGCGCAGGCTGAGGCCGCTGTAAACGCTTTCCAGGACGTGTTCGTCGAGGCAATGCAGTCCGGCGAAGGTCTGAAGCTGACCGGCCTGTTCTCCGCTGAGCGCGTCAAGCGCGCCGCCCGCACCGGACGCAACCCGCGCACCGGCGAGACCATCGAAATTCCGGCGACCTACGGTGTCCGCATCTCCGCCGGCTCCCTGCTGAAGAAGGCCGTCACCAAGTAAGTTTCGCCCTTCGCGATACAAGCCCCGACTTCCATCGCATCCGTCTGCCGATTGCCGTATCGGAGAATTCCGAACCGGCAATCGGCAGACGGATATACCATGGTCGCCGGGGCTTTCCCGTATTCGCCCGGAGATGTCACGCATTTGTCGATTCCCCGATGAATGATGAATATTAGACAATATGACCATATCGATGAGGATTGCCATGGCCGACCGACGCAGGGAAATCATCAACCAGCTCCACGAACTCAACATTCTGCTGCTGCACACGAAACTGAAGGCGACGCGGGCGAAACGCGCGCTGCGCGCGAATTCACGCCTGCATGGCGAGGCTTCACCGCAGGGCACGCCGTCATCACGGCAGCTCCACGAACATCATGTTTCGGCCACCAGCATGCTCGATTGTCTGACGGAGGACGAACTTTCCACCCTCAGCGAACTGCTGCGGCGTATCATCGACAACACCGACACCAAACTCCTGGATGAGGAAATCGCAGAGCGGCGAAAAGCCATCCATGAGTTCCTCACACTGAACCACACCGGCAGGAAGGTACAGGAATGAGCAGCGCACAGGAAGACAGCGACCGTCCCGACGCTTCGAAGCCGTTTCGTCTCGACAAGCGTTCGTTATTCGCTCCCAGCGCTTCCATCGCGATGGAACAGCACGCGTCCGTGCCGCACGTCTCACGCACGACGTATGGCACGGCACGGGTCGAGGGGCGACTTTCATCGCCCAACGCGCGGGTGCCTGGAATCATCGCGCAACAATGCGGCGGCATCACCGTCAAGGGACACACACTCAAATCGTTCGCGTACACCACCGACGCGGTCATCATCCGCAACACCAATGCCAACGCCATCCTTGCCGTCTATCCATTCACCGGAGAACCGGTGATCACCCAGGCACTGCTTACCGTCGCGCAGATGCCGTTGTTCGTAGGCGTGGGCGGCGGCACCACAACCGGCCCACGCGTGGCGGAACTCGCCATGGTGGCGGAGATGCAGGGCGCGGCGGGCGTGGTCATCAACGCTCCGGCACCTGCGGAAACCATCGAGACCACCATGTCGATGGTCGACATCCCCGTCATCGCCACGGTCACCGAAGACGATGAGGTCACCGAATGCAAAATCCTTGCCGGAGCGGCGATCATCAATGTCGCGGCCGGGGCACGCACGTCCCAAGTGGTGGCGAGCATCCGCGCGCACCATCCGGAAATTCCGATACTGGCCTCCGGCGGAGGTTCCGAAGAACGCATTCTCGCCACCATCAAGGCCGGCGCGGACGCCATCACATGGACGCCGCCCAGCGCTCAGCAATTGCAATCGCAGATGATGGCGAAATATCGCGGCGAGGCCTGATTCATCCGAGCCGCTGATGACGGACCTTCATGCTCCCGCCGTCGACCGGCTCGTCCGAGCTCAATGCAGCGCGTTCATCATCAGCGCGAATTGCTCGGAAGGATTCGCATCGAACGGATCGAGCATCACCGTTTCCAATCGTTGCGGACTCGTCAACGCCAATCTGGTCCAGTCACAGGAATACCGCGCGTCGCACGCCTTCGCCTCGCTGACGAACCGGCCGCGCAACGAGGCGCGCGTATCGGTGGGCGGCGTGGTCCGCGCCTGTGCGACCGTCTCATCGTCGACAAGTCTTCCCATACCGCCGCGGCGACACAGCGACGGATACAAAACGCCATTGGCGACATCGTGGTAGTCCAAATCCAGCTGCTCGAACCTGCGTTCGGAAACATCACCGTGCATGCGTGCGCGCAGCGCCTCGAAAAGACGGTGCTTGCAGATCCAATCCACCTTGTCGGACAGACAGGCGACATCGCCGGAACGGAACGCATCCAGCGTCTCCCGCCACTGCCGAAGCACATCGCGCGCATCGGTGCGCGGCAATGAGCCGATTACCTCGGGATGCCCATCCACAAACGATTCCACGGCCTGCAAATACCGTTCCTGGACGGCCACGGCACCGCCACGCAACGTGGTTCCGTCGGCCATGGCGAAGGACGCGTCCACGCCGCTCAGATCGCGGCTGACCTTATGGTTCGACTCGCTGGCATCGGCGAAGGCGAAGCGCGCGAATCCGGATTCACGCCCCTCTCTCCCCGCCTGTTCGATGACGCACAGCACCAGATGCGTCGTGGCCAGTTTCATCATCGTGGCCCACTGCGAACGATTGGAGTCCCCGATGATCACATGCAGACGCCGGAACGCATCCGGATCGGCATGCGGTTCGTCCCTGGTGTTCACCATCGGACGGGAACGGGTGGTCGCCGAGGAAACGGCCTCGTCGAGGAAATCCGCACGTTGCGTGATTTGGAATCCGCCCTCCCCCATCCGTCCGGCGCCGGTGAAGATCTGGCGGGTGATGAGGAACGGCAGCAGCTCGCGTTCGATGGTTTTCAACGGCACAAAGCGCCGCACCAGATAGTTCTCATGGCATCCGAAGGAATGGCCCGCGGAATCGACGTTGTTTTTGAACACATGCACCAAGGCGCCTCCGCCATGACCGGCGCGCAATCTACGCTGGGCGTCCAAGGCGAGATCGCGCATCACCGATTCACCGGCCACGTCCAGAGCCAAGGCGTCCATGGGGTCACGCGCCTCCGCCGTGGCGTACTCGGGATGGGACCCGACATCGAGATACAGACGCGAGCCGTTTTCGATGTAGGTGTTGGTGGATCGCGATTGGGCGACTATCGGCTGGAACATCATCATGGCCGTCTGACCGGCGTCGCACGGCGAATCGGCGCCGGTCACGCTGACGCCGTATTCGGTCTCGATGCCGAATATGCGGTCGAACGAGCGCATCTCATGCACGGTATCCGCGTCAAGCGGGGCCGTGGAATGATTGCCGCTATCACGCAGCTGCGGCATCACTCGCCGCCTTTTTGCACGAAGCTGCCCACGTATTCCTCCGCGTTTTCGTTCAGCACGGATTCGATGTCATCCAGCACGGCGTCCAATGCGTCATCGTTCGTGACGGTCTGCTTCGCGGAGACGGCCGCGGCTTCGTCCGTCCGCTGCGGGGTTGCCGCGGATTGCGTCTGCTCAAATTCCTGAGGCATGATTCTCCTTTGTGAAAGTCTGCGAAAAGCGCGGAAACGCGCTGCGCCACACCTTACCCAGGTGCGGCGCGGCTCCACGGCGTTATGCCAAATACTGGCTCAGGTCGTCGGTGATCAACCCGTTGGTGGCCACCACGTCGTTCTCCTGACGCCAGTGCATGCCTTCGCCGTTCCATTGGGTCAGCCGTCCTTGGGCCTCCCAGACCACGACGGCGCCTGCGGACACGGCGGGAACGTCCCACTTATGCAGATGGGGTTCGAAATACGCGTCATACGTGCCGTCCGCGACCTTGCACAGGTCGAGGGAGGCCGGGCCCACGCGCTTGATGTCGGCGGGACGTCCCGCGATGCGCCCCACGACTTCGAGCGCGCGCCTGGATTCCTCGGGCACATGGGACATGCCATAACTCACCACCGCGCTGTCCAGCGAGGCCGTGGTCGAGGGCATGATCTTTTCGCGCTTCTCGCCCAACGGCGTCCTGCGGATGCGGATGGCGCCCGATCCGCGCACCGCGAGATAGGTCATGCGGAGCGCCGGCGCGTGCACGATCGAGAGAATGGGCTGGGCGGACCCCTGCTCGTTGAATTCGAACAGGGTGACGGTGATCGTCCATTCGGGCATGTTGCGCGCGAAATTGATCACGCCATCGATGCCGCCGACGCACCAGTACCGTTCTCCCGGATGGCATTGCTCCGGACGGGTCTGCCAGAACCCATCGAACGTCTCGATTTCGGACAGCTTGCCGCTGATGTACTGCTGCAGGCGCTTGTCGAGATCGGAGGTGAAGTGGAAATATTCCTGAGCCACTTCAAGACTCCTCAGATCACGGGGATTCGTCTGGTCGTTCAATGCGTGTTTGCCTGCATCCTGCAGGATACGGGCCACTTCGAGGGCCACTTGCCGCAATTCCATGGGTTACGTTTCCGCTTCCTCTTCGACGGCGTCGGCTCTTCCTCTCCATATACGCCGGACGCCGTTTGTGTATCCATTATCTTTGATTGGCGATTATGCAGTCGCTCTTTTGCCATGGTACGCCTGCGATGGGATTCACCGCAGCGCCTCCACCACCGCGACGGCATCGCGGGCGGCATCGAAGACCTTGCCGCAATTGGCCTCGCCGAACCGCAACGGATCGGACATATCCAACGACGTCAGGGAATTCTTTACGGTTTCCTCACCGTCCGAAGCGCCTTCGACGGTGATATGCGACCATGATGCGGCCACCACCTGCTCGGGGAACCGTTGCACCATTTCCGCGCGGAGCCACGCCCGGGTGCCCTTGGGGGCATGCTCGCACGCGTCCTCCAATTGGGCCCGCGAGACCAGGCGCTCCGTTTGCGCCGCGAGCCTGTCGAACACGGAATCGGCGGGGTCGAGCGCGGCCCATTTCAGATCGATCGCGGCCAGACGCCGGTCGGCCCAATCCGTTCCGGTCTTGCGGCGCATCTTCTCCATCAGCTGCCATTTGAGCAGCCATTCGATGCGGCCGGCCTGCCCATGCATCGTCAGACGCGCGTCGTCATCGGCGTGCCGAATCGCGGCGATGTCGGCAAGCGCCTGCCCCCACATCGCCATGATGTTGCGGGTGGAACGGTCGGGCCACGCCGGTTCGCCGGTGGTATCCGTCCCGTATATGCCCGCGGCGGCGGCGTAGACGAGGCCGCGCAGCGTCACCTCCATCTGCCATGCGGTGGTCGTGCCGCCGTTCTCCAACGGCAGTTCGGCGTTCAGGGTCAGGTCGTGCGACACCGTATGCATGGCCGCCACAGGGTCCGCCAAGGTCACGGATTCCATCATCCGGTCGAGGTCGAGGCCGGCCTCACCGGCGTGTTCGAGCAGGAACAGCAGCATGCTGGTGGTGCCGAGTTTCAATGCCTGCGGCACGTCCATGCGGTTGGCGTCGCCGACGATCACATGCAGCCGGCGGTATGCGTCGGTGCTGTGCGATTCGTCGCGCGTATTGATGATGGGCCTGTCGAAGGTGGTTTGCAGGCCGACCTTCATGTGGAAATAATCGGCGCGTTGGCTGAGCTGGAATCCCGCCTGTTCGCTTTTCTCGCCGATGCCGACGCGTCCGGAACCGGTGAAGATCTGCCGTGCGACGAAATGCGCCGTCATCAGGCGGGCCACCCGCATGAACGGAACGGACCGCAGCATCATGTAGTTCTCATGCGTGCCCCAACTGGCGCCTTTGCCGTCGACGTTGTTGCGATGCAATACGATTCGGTGGCCGGTCTGCTCGCTCGCCCGTTCCGCGGCGTGGCGCATGATGAGGTTTCCGGCATGGTCGTAAAGCACCGCGTCGAACGGGTCGGTGGTCTCCGGCGCGGAATATTCGGGATGCGCGTGGTCGACGTACACACGCCCGCCATTGCGCGCGATCACATTGGTGATGTTGAGCTGCGGCGCATCGGTAAGCAGGTCGGGATGCGCGGCGGCGCGCTCCAATCTGGTGCCGCGCGCATCGTTGACGGGATCCTCCTGACGGTAGTCCCAACGAATGTGCCGGGTATTCTCATCGGCCGCCGCCGCGACCACGTCGAATGACAACTGCACCGGATTGTAATGCCCCTGTCCCGGCGCGGAAACCGCGTATTCCGTTTCCGTTCCCATGACCCGTCGAACGCTCATGCTGCTCTCCCCTGCGTCATCGTTGTGTCTCCTTGTATCCTTTCCATGCCTTCCGTATGCTCCGCACGCCTACCGCGCCGGCCTGATATGCGTCACGTGGCCGTTGTCGAATCCGTTGATGCGGCTCCACTGCGCCGGATCGGCGTCAAGCACCGAATCGCGCGTCTCCTGGAATTCCTCCTCCACGGCACCGGACAGCAGTCCGACGTCGATCGCCGCCGGATGACCGTTTTCGATGGAGATCTTCACCGCACGGGTTTTGGCCCGGTCCACGATGTTCTTCAGCACCGCGCCCGACACCAGGTCGGCCATATGCACCGGATGCCACCGGTTTTGTTCGTCGCAAACGTCGCAGACATGACGATGCTCGTCCATCGAGTAGATGTCGTTCACCAGCACGTCGGTGAGGGCTTTGGCGTCCACGCCTTGGGCCAGTGGCAGGTCGTCGGTCAGGTAGTGCCGGATAATCTGCCCCGCCTGTTCGGCCTTTGGCCGGTCGATCCGGATCTTCACGTCGAGACGTCCCGGACGCAATACCGCGGGATCGATCATGTCGATGCGGTTCGACGCGCCGATCACCATCACGTTGTCCAAGGATTCCACGCCATCGAGTTCGGCGAGGAACTGCGGGACGATGGTGGTCTCCATATCGGACGACACGCCCGTTCCCCGCGTGCGCAGCAGCGAATCCATCTCGTCGATGAACACGATGACGGGTTTGCCGTCCGCGGCGCGTTCCCTGGCGCGCTTGAAGATCATGCGGATCAGGCGCTCCGACTCGCCGACGAATTTGTTGAGCAGTTCCGGCCCCTTCACGGAAAGGAACACGCCCTTGCCGTCGGCGGTCCCTTCGGAAAGCGCGTTCGCCACCGCCTTGGCGATCAGCGTCTTGCCGTTACCCGGAGGGCCATACAGCAGCACGCCCTTGGGTGGGTTCAAATCGTATCTTCTGAACAGGTCGCGGTGCTGGAAAGGCATCTGGACCGCGTCGCGGATGCGATCGATCTGCCTGTCAAGACCGCCGATATCGCCGAAGGTGACGTCGGGTATCTCCTCCAACACCATGTCGCCGTCGTTCTCCGCGGGAACCGGTGCCAAGGCGAACCGCATGGACGCGTCGACGGTGACGCGATCACCGACATTGAGGTTTTCCCGTTCCATCGTTCCCGCGCGGCGAACCACCGCGGCGTTCCCGCCGCCATCCGTGACGAGCAGCCGCCCATCTTCGAGAATCTGCTTTACCGTGCGTACCATGCCCAATGTGTCGGTGTCGGCCTGCCTCACAACGACCATGTTCTCGTTGAGCAGCACCGTTCGCCCCGGTTCGAGCCGCGAGGCCTGCAGATTGGCCGCGACCGGCACGATCATGCGTCGGTTTCCGGAAACCACTTCGGCGCTGGCGTGCTGCACCTGCTGCTCGTCGGTGGTGGACGAATACACGCGCACCATGGTGGCGAAGGTCATCGGAGGTCCGGCGAGCTGGTTCAATTGGGCCTTCGCCTTGGTCAGCTCCTTCGTGGCGCGGGTCAGCGCCTTCGCCAAGGCATGGTTCTTCGCCATCAGACGGTCATTGGCCTCGGCCAGGGATTGCAGCGTCTCCTCTTGGTTTCCCAATTTCAGACCTCTCTTTCGACACGCTTAGCGCCCATCGTACCCATTGTCCTAATGCTTTCCGACAATCGAAACCATGCTGAATCAAGAATCATCGAACGCCGCGCCGACGCTTTCCCGCCCCGGACTGCTGGTCATGGACGTGGATTCCACGTTGATCGACGAAGAGGTCATCGACGAATTGGGGGCCGCTGCGGGCATCGGGGAACGCATCGCCTCGGTGACCGCGCGCGCCATGAACGGCGAGTTGGATTTCCGCGAGGCGCTGAGGGCCCGCGTCGCGTTGCTGGAGGGCATGCCCACGTCGGTTTTCGATGAGGTATACCATCGCGTGCATTTCACCAATGGCGCGCTTGCGCTGATCGACGAGCTTCACAGGCACGGGTGGAAGGTCGGCGTGGTCTCCGGCGGATTCCATGAGGTCGTGGACCGTCTGGCAGAGGACGCGCATCTTGATTATTGGATCGCGAACCGTCTCGAATCCGCGGATGGTCGGTTGACGGGCCGGGTGCTCGGAGACATCGTCACGAAAACCGTCAAACTGGATTCCCTGCGTGCATGGTCGGAACGTATGGGCGTTCCGATGGCGCAGACCATCGCGGTCGGCGACGGCGCGAACGATCTGCCGATGATTCACGCCGCGGGCCTTGGCGTGGCGTTTTGCGCCAAGCCAAGGGTGCGGGAGGAGGCTCCGCATTGTCTGGACGAGCGTGATCTGCGCAAGGTTCTCGATTACCTGCAGTAGGCGTTGTCGAGACGCGCGCCGCGCGCCCAGTCGGCGGCACGCATGGCCTTCTTGCCCTGGGCTTTGACTTCAATCAGTTCCAATGGCTCGGTGGCCGTGCCGACCCACACGTTCCGCTTGCCCGCGACGATGCGCCCGGCCTCGAGACCCTGCGGCGTCTTGGGGTTGCCCATATCCGCCGGCTGCGCGTGCAGCACATGCAGAGTAGCCGGTTCGGCGCCCTCATGGGCATGCAGCTCGCACCAGGCTCCCGGGTTCGGCGTGCAGGCTCGAATCTGACGGTCCGCGGCGAACGCGGGCACATCGAAGCGGATGCGCGCGTCCTCGACCGTGATCTTCTGCGCCACTTCGTACGCTCCGGCCGGCTGCGCCACAGGCACGATCTCACCTTCGGCCATTCCCTGCAACGCGGCCGCCAGCAACCGTGAACCGTCTTGCGCGAGCCTGCCGAGCAGTTCGCCGGCCGTCTCGTGGGCTCCGATTTCCGTTGTGGACTGGGCCAGCACCGGGCCAGCGTCCATCGCACGGACGATGCGGAACACCGTGGCTCCCGTCACCTTGTCGCCGGCCCAGATGGCACGCTGCACGGGAGCCGCGCCACGCCACTGCGGCAACAGCGAGAAATGCAGGTTGTACCAGCCCATCGGTACCGCGTCAAGCACATCCTGCTTGAGAATCTTCCCATAGGCCACCACGGCGGCGGCCTGCGCTCCGGTGGCCGCGAGTTCCGCGACGAAGGTCTCCTCGCCCGGATCGGATTCGATCACCGGCAGACCCAGTTCGAGCGCCGCGCGCTTGACCGGATTCGCCACCAGCCTGCGTCCGCGTCCGGTAGGCGCGTCGGGACGCGTGAGCACTGCGACGACCTCGAAATGCTCGGTATCCTCGGCGAGCGTCCTCAACGATGGCACCGCGATGTCGGGGGTGCCTGCGAACAGAATTTTCAGCACGAAATGAATCTCCTTGTCAATCGTTCGAATTCAACCATGTGACGGCGGGCACCCGTCGCAACGCCAAGGCGCCCGCCCGCGGGCCACGGCTAGGCTTCACGCACCGCGGGAATCGCCACGCCCGCGTCGATCAGCAGACCACGAAGCGCGCGCGGATCCCTGAATCGTATGCCACGGATTCCGGCTTCGTTCGCGCCGACGATGTTCATCGCCTTGTCGTCGATGAACACCGCTCCGGAGGCGTCGATGCCGAACTGCTTCAATGCGAAATCGTAAATCTCCCGGTGGGGCTTGCGCAATCCCACGTATCCCGATACCACGCGGTCGTCCAGACTGCGCAGAATCTCATACCGTTCGAGGGCTATCGGGAAAAGCTCCTTCTGCCAATTGCTCAAGCCCCATACGTGGATGCCGGCGGCTTTCAGATCGTTGACGAGCACGCGCGCGCCCGGTACCACGCCGGTCAGGGAATCCACGAAATTGTCGAGATAGTACCGCATCATGTCGGCCCATTTGTCTCCGGAACGCCTACGCATCAATGCCACGCCGTCGTCGTTGGACATTCCCGCATCGAGCAGGTCGTTGATGTCGTAGAACCCCGAGATATCGTTGTCGAGGAACTGCTCGACCAGTCTGTCGCTGTATCTCGGCGCCAGCACCGCGACCGGATCCCAATACACCAGCACATTGCCGAAATCGAAGATCACGTCGGTGATCGGTTTGCCGTCATTGGCAGAGGCCTCGCCATCGGCCATGAGCACATCGTATTCCATGTCGGGTTCTCCCGGCCAGCCTTTCATATGTTCCTCCATTCAGACGGTGCCATATGCGTATCAGTCTTCCATGCCAAGGGGACGGAATCAGATGCGTTCCTTGGGGTCGAGCTGGAAGCGCAATTCCCCCGGCTCCCGCGAGGCCACATGCCTGGCGCTCGCCGCACGCAACCTGATGGCAAGCTCCGCGCGGCGGGACTGCGGCACGCGGACGACCGCCTTGACGCGGTCGGCGGTCCCTTCCAGCTCCCTGCTGTCGATGGTGCGCGGCTGTGGAATCGGCACCGGCCCCAACACCGAGGGCATGCGCCCCTCCGAAGTCTCGATGGAGGCGAAGTCCCCCTCTCCCAGCGCGCCGATGCGGTCCAACGCCGTTTTCACCGCATCGCGTCGCCCCCACACGCATGCGGCGGCGAATACCGGAGGCAATGCGGTCTGCGCGCGTTCGGAGAGCTCCGTCCGGGCCAGCAACGGCGAGTTCCACAGCATCAGCGATTTGGCGAGCGCCGGATCCGTCTCGCCTATCAGCAACGCCTGTCCGCCCCGGGTACGCGGCGCGCATAACGCCACGGCACGCATCCATGCCGTCAGGGTGTCCACACCGGCGTCGATGCCAAAGGCGTACAGGCTGGTCCACGCGTCGAGAATGGCCACCGCGCGGTATTCGCGTTCCGCCACGCCCGCGCCACGCACCCGGGGTTCCGCTCCGGGCGTCGCGATCACCAGTCGCGGCGCGAACGTGATCTCGGGCACGATGCCACGGGGCTGGCTGGGAGTGGACAGCACGATCGGCACGCCACGAAACAGCCGGCTCAGCTCCTGCGCCGTGCCGGCTGCTCCGACGCGCACCACGCGCATGCGTTCGTTATGGCAGGAGGGGCATGACCACTGCACGGTGGCGATCCCACACCATGTGCAGCGCACGGTTCCGTCATGCAATCGTTCCAATGGCCCAGTGCACCGCGCGCATCGCGCCTGGCGATGGCACTGCGAGCAGGTCAGCGCTTCGGTGATGCCGTCCTGGGGAATGGACAGCAGCACCGGACCGCCCTCCAATGCCTTGGACAGCACACGCACCGCGGTGTGGGGAACGCGCGCGCCGATGGTCGGATCGGCCAACCGGGTCAGCTCGTCCCGGTTCAGCCACCGCACCCATGGCGATGATTCCTTGGTGGCCGCGGGCAACGCGTGGATGGGCGTGCTGAACCCGCCGACCTGGGTGTCTTTCGCATAGCTCGCGTCCGTCTCCCATTGGCTTTGCACGCTGCGCGCGTTGCCCATGGCCACGAATACGCCGTTATGCGATTTCGCGCGCAACCGCAGTACGCCACGCGCGTTGGCATAGGGCATCATGCCGTCGGCGTCCTGATAGCACACGTCGTCAAGGACAAGGAACAACGCGTTGCCCTCCACCGGCGCATACATGGCCGACCTGGTCCCTAGAACGCAGGAGACCCGTCCGAGACTGATGGCCAGATACGCGCGATACCGTTCCGCGGGCGGCATTTGCGCGTTGAGCACCGTGAAATCACCGTCATAGGAACCGCTTGCGGATTCGGTCCGCGCGAATGGTCTCATGCCCATCGCCTTCAACGCATGCGCCATATCCTCGATCTCACGCATGGTGGGCAGCACCAGCACGACCGGTCGGCCTTGCGCGGCCGCGGCCGCGACCATCCATGCGACGCACCGGCACCAATGCCCCGCTCCCGGCAGCGGATCGAATACGAACGCTTGGAATCCCCGTTTGGAGAACGCTTCGCGCAGTAGGCCGATATTGCCGTACAATCGCTGCAATGCGGCATAGGATTCCTGTTCCGCGCCCGCATACATCCGACGTCTCGTCTCCACGCCGCGACCCGTCCGCGGGCGTTCCCATTGCTCGCGCTCGACGTAGGCGACTCTTGGAGGAACGGCCAATCTGAGGATGTTGGCCCGGGTTCCGCCGAACGCATCGGCGATGGCGGTGACGTCATCGCGCATGGACTTCGGCACGATCGCGCGGTCCGTCACCACCCGTTCTATGTAGCGCAACGAAGACGCCGGGGTGTCGCTGGCGTCCGCACGCTCCCAGATGATGCCATAGACCCGTTGCCCGCCGAAGCGGACACGCACCATCACACCCGGCAAAGCCGCTTCGGAATGCCGTTCCTCGACGTAATAGTCGAAGGTCTGCCCCAGATGGGTGGCCTGAACGTCGAGCACCACCCGGGCTATGGGATGCTTCGCGGCTGGCGTCTTCGCCGCAGGCGCGCGCTTGCGGCGCCTGCGCGGGGCAAGTCCGTCAAGTGCCAGCTGTTCGGCATCCACGTCGCTCATGGTTCAGGGTCGTCTCAATCGGCGATGGCTGCCTTGAGATCATCGACCCTGTCGGTCGCCTCCCAAGTGAAATCGGCGTCTTCTCGGCCGAAGTGCCCGTAGGCCGCGGTCTTGGCGTAGATGGGGCGCTTCAGGTCGAGTTCGTCGATGATGGCGGCCGGGCGAAGGTCGAACACCTTGCGGACGGCCTGCTGGATCTGCTCGCGGGTCACGCCGATCTCCGTGCCGTACGTCTCCACGTTGATGGATACCGGGTCGGCCACGCCGATGGCGTACGCCACCTGCACCTCGACCTTGTGGGCGAGGCCCGCGGCCACGATGTTCTTGGCCACCCAACGCGCGGCGTAGGCGGCGGAACGGTCCACCTTGCTCGGATCCTTGCCGGAGAACGCGCCGCCTCCATGGTGGGCGGCGCCGCCGTACGTGTCGACGATGATCTTGCGGCCGGTCAGGCCCGCGTCGGCGGCCGGACCGCCAAGCACGAACGAGCCGGTGGGGTTCACCAGCACGCGGTATTCGTCATGCGCGACGCGGTCGGCGAGCACATCGTCGAGCACCGGACGAATCACATGTTCCGTCAGCTGTTCCTTCAGCCATGCCTGGTCGACTTCCGGATCGTGCTGGGTCGAGACCAGCACGGTGTCGAGACGCACCGGACGGTCATGCTCGTCGTATTCGATGGTGACCTGGGTCTTGCCGTCAGGACGCAGGTGGGCCACCTCGCCGCTCTTGCGGACCTCGGCGAGGCGGTAAGCCAGACGATGCGCCAGGTAAATCGGCAATGGCATGAGCACATCGGTCTCGTCGCACGCGTATCCGAACATCACGCCCTGGTCGCCCGCTCCCTGCGCCTCGTAACGCTGTTCACGGGATGCCTGCGACTCCCCCTCGGCGCCCAGACGGTCGACGCCCTGATTGATCTCGCGGCTCTGCTCGGTCAGCGAGACGGTCACGCCGCAGGAATCGGCGTCGAGTCCCACGCGCGAGCTGGTGTAGCCGATATTGCGCACGACGGAACGCACGATGCTCTGGATATCGGAGTACCCCTCGCTGGTCACCTCGCCGAAGACGAAGAACTGGCCCACGGTGGCGCATGTCTCCACGGCCACGTGCGATTGCGGATCCTGCGCCAGCATGTCATCGAGAATCGCGTCGGAAATCTGATCGCAGACCTTGTCCGGATGCCCTTCCGTCACCGACTCGGCGGAAATCAACTTCAATTCAGCCATGCGACTGCTCCTTCTTTCGGGAACGTCCGACCTTGCGGTTCCGTTCCTTGGTTGTTGTGCGTATATGGCGGCTGGGCCACCACCGCAAGCCGTTTTACGAAAAACGCCCCGTCCTTCGCATACGCAATCAATAGTGTCATCGTGGACTATTCAAAGCGCACCGCTCAGGTATCGGGGCGAATGAAAACCTTCGTTCGGTTCGTTGCGAACCTTCGAATCAGTTGCCTTCGGTCAGGTCGTCCTCACCGAGGGTTTCCTCGAGCAGACCCTTGTCGATCTCACGGAAGGCGATGGACAGCGGCTTCTCCTGGTTCTGGTACTCCACCAGCGGGCCGACGTTCTGCAGCAGACCCTCGTTGAGCTGGGTGAAATAGGAATTGATCTGACGGGCGCGCTTGGCTGCGAAAATGGCCAGGGCGTACTTGGAATCCGCGTGTTCCATCAAATCGTCGATCGGCGGATCCGCAAGTCCGGACGGGGTTGGCTCAGTGCCGAATGCCATATTGATTATCTCCCAATCATCAGATATCAAAGCTTCTTTTTCGAATTTCTCAGTATAGGCATGCCGCTGGACCATTTTCGGCCGCAAATGCGCGGCGGTCGAAGGACCGATCGGCCTGCACGTCACGCAGCCCGCGGCAATTCCGCATAATTCCACATAGTGACTCCCGGCAAAGCGCGTGTCCCGGTTCGACCTCACAATAGGAACCATGGAAATGCGATCTGCAAAACTGATGAATGGACGAGTATTCGCGGGCGCTCGAGCCCTTTACCGCGCCGCCGGCGTCGATGGCAAGGATTTCGGCAAGCCGATCATCGCCATCGCGAACTCCTTCGATGAGTTCCTGCCGGGACATGTGCACCTGAACAAGGTCGGACGCCTGATTTCCGAGGCCATCAAAGAGGCCGGCGGCATCCCGCGCGAGTTCAACACCATGGCCGTCGATGACGGCATCGCCATGGGGCACACCGGCATGCTGTACTCGCTGCCGAGCCGCGACATCATCGCCGACACCGTCGAATACCAGGTCAACGCGCACTGCGCCGACGCCCTGATCTGCATCCCGAACTGCGACAAGGTCGTTCCGGGCATGCTGATGGCCGCGCTGCGCCTGAACATCCCGACGGTCTTCGTTTCCGGCGGCCCGATGGAGGCCGGCACCACGGTGCTGTCCGACGGCACCGTGAAGAAGAACACGGACCTGATCTCCGTGATGTACGCCACCGCCGACGACTCCGTCTCCGAAGAGGATCTGCTCGCTTACGAGAAGACCGTCTGCCCGACCTGCGGTTCCTGCGCCGGCATGTTCACCGCGAACTCGATGAACTGCCTTACCGAGGCCATCGGCCTGGCCCTGCCCGGCAACGGCACCATCCTGGCCTCCCACTCCTACCGCAAGGACCTGTTCAAGCGTGCGGCCGAGCAGATCGTCAAGATCGCCAAGCAGTACTACGACGACGATGACGAGAGCGTGCTTCCGCGTTCCATCGCGACCAAGAAGGCCTTCGAGAACGCCATGACCATGGACGTGGCCATGGGCGGTTCCACCAACACCGTGCTGCACATCCTCGCCATGGCGCAGAGCGCCGACGTGGACTTCACCCTCGACGACATCGAGCGCATCAGCCACACCGTGCCGTGCATCTGCAAGGCGGCGCCGTCCGGCAAGTGGGAGATCTCCGACGTGCACCGCGCCGGCGGCATCTGCGGCATTCTGGGCGAGCTCGACCGCGCCGGCAAGCTTCACCGCGATGTGCATTCCATCGACTACAAGTCGCTCGAAGACAAGCTCAACGATTGGGACATCATGCGCGACACCTGCACCGAGCAGGCCAAGCAGATCTTCCATGCGGCTCCAGGCCACATCGTCTCCCCGGAACCGTGGACGCACACCACGCTGTTCGATTCGCTCGACACCGACCGTGTGAACGGCGCCATCCACGACATCGACCACCCGGAGATTCACGAGGGTGGCCTCGCCGTGCTGCGCGGCAACCTCGCTCCCGATGGCTGCGTGGTCAAGACCGCCGGTGTGCCGCAGGAGATCTGGAAGTTCCGCGGCCCGGCGCTGGTCGTCGAATCCCAGGAGCAGGCGATCGAGGTCATCCTTAACGACACGCTGAAGCCGGGCATGGCTCTGGTGATTCGTTACGAGGGTCCGAAGGGCGGCCCGGGCATGCAGGAGATGCTGTACCCGACTTCGTTCGTCAAGGGCAAGGGCATCGGCCGTCAGGTCGCCATGCTGACCGATGGCCGCTACTCCGGCGGCTCCTCGGGTCTGGCCATCGGCCACATCGCCCCCGAGGCGGCGAACAAGGGTCCGATCGCGCTCATCAAGAACGGCGACATCATCAACATCGATATCGAGAACCGTTCCGTCAACGTCGAGCTTTCCGACGAGGAACTCGCCAAGCGCCGCGCCGAACTGGAGGCCGGCGACGGCTATGTGGCGCACCGCGATCGCAAGGTGTCCCAGGCACTGAAGGCGTACGCGGCCTTCGCGCGTTCCGCCGACAAGGGCGCCACCCGCGATCCCGAGCTGATCAACAAGCTCTCAGGCCTCGCCTGATCGCGGTTCCGATAAGCGGCAAAAACCTATTGAAAGGCCCGTTCCGGCAGCAGCCGGAACGGGCCTTTCAATAGGTTGATACGTAGTGGTGAGCTCTACAGCAAATCGAATTCCTCGGCGATGAGTTGCCACAATTCCCCGGCGGCCTCGTCCACCACGTTATTGACGATGACCTTGTCGAATTCGGGTTCCGCGGCCAATTCGATCTTGGCGGTCTCCAATCGTTTCGCCTGCTGCTCCGGTGTTTCGGTTCCTCGTCCGATCAGACGGCGCTTGAGCTCTTCGAATGAGGGCGGCGCGATGAACACCGTCATCACGTCGAGTCCCAACTCCCCCGCACGTGCCTTGACGCTGCGCGCACCCTGAATATCGATTTCCAGAACGACCGGTATGTTGCGCTCGAGATGTTCCACGACCGGTTTCACCGGGGTTCCGTAATGCGCCAATCCGAAGACATCCGCGGTCTCCAGGAATTCGCCGGCCTGCTCCTTGGCGAGGAATTCCTGTTCGGTCATGAAGAAGTAGTTCACGCCATCGACCTCGCCGGGACGAGGCTTGCGCGTCGTGGCGGATACCGACAGCCAGATCTCCGGATGCAACTCCCGCACACGTCCAAGAACCGTGCCCTTGCCGACGCCGGCCGGTCCGCAAAGTACAATCAAACGACCATGTTGGGAATCGGTCATCGTATCCTCACTATTCATTGAATTCGGGTAATAAGACAGATGGAAGTATAAACGGCACGCTTCAGGCGTCTTCGCCTTCGCTTTGCGCTTCGAGCAATGCCTGACGCACCTCGTCGGCGACCGATTCCGTGGCGGACGTCAACGTGGCGATATCGGGACCCTTCGTGGCGATGGAACGTGAGACGGTGACCAGCACGTTGCCCTTGGTGCCTTTGAAGACGGTTTTGAGATCACGGGTCTCCGCTCCCTGCCATCCATATCCGGGAGATAGGATCGGACCGGTGAATTTCGCCGGATCGACGCCGGAATCACTGATCCACTGACCGATGGTGGCGCCGATGATCAGTCCCACGGATCCCATGATGCCGTCGGCTGTGCTGTTGAATTTCTGCGCGGTGCTGGCGATACCATATGCGACCGTCCGCCCCTTGTATTCCCCTCCCTGCCGAAGCGCAGTCTGCAGACTCGCGCCTTCAGGATTGGATGTCAAAGAAGCGATGAAAACACCACGCCCATTGTTGAGCGCGTCGTTGATCACGCCGCTTAATGAACGGGCGCCGTAATACGGCAACAAGGTGATGGCATCCGCCAGCAACGGCGAAGCGGGTTTGAAATAGGCGTCCGCAAACGCGGAGATGGTGGTGGGAAGCCCACCATGCAGGCAGTCGACAATGGTGATGATGCCCATCTGCCGCGCCGCGTAGAGCACGCGTTCGAGCGCCGCGATGCCTTTGGAACCGTAGCGCTCGAACATGGAGAACTGAAATTTGACTGCCGCGGCATGGCCGTTGGCGGCCTGCAGCATACGCATCGAGTACAGTTCGGCCCCCAATGCGTCCACATTGTAGCCCCAGTCGGTGAGGAGTTGCCTGTGCGGATCGATGCCGACACACAGCGGACCGTACTTGGCCATCGAATTGCTCAGGCGCAGACCGAAGTCCGAACGCTCGGCGTTGATCTCTTCACTGCTGAGGCTACTCATATCTACTCACGGCTTTCCAGCTCGAACAGCTGCTTGGAGTGCTCCTGAATGCTCATGATCTGATAATCATTATTGCGCACGGCCTCGATGGCCATCAGCACCGCGGAGAACTCCGTCATCGTCGTGAACTGCGGCAGGTCGGCCGCGATCGCGGCCGAACGGATGGCGTAGCCGTCGGAACGGGAGCCACGGGAGTTCGGCGTGTTGAGAATCAGGTCGATGGCGCCTTCCTCGATCAGCTGAACGACGTTCTTGCCGACGCTGCCTTCCGCATGGTACGTGGTGACCGGATCCTCGGGATCGGAGTCCATGCGGACGCTGATCTTGTCGACAATCTTGGAATCGATGCCGTAGCGACGCAGCACGGATGCGGTGCCCTCCGTCGCCCAGATCTTGAATCCGAGCTCCACCAGGCGCGCCGCGAACAACGGCAGCTGACGCTTGTCAGTGTCGTTCACGGAGATGAACACGTTGCCGCTGGTCGGCAGGCCGCCTTCGTATGCGGCCAGCTGGCTCTTGGCGAACGCATGCGGGAAGTCGCGGTCGAAGCCCATGACCTCACCGGTGGAACGCATTTCCGGTCCAAGCAGCACATCTACGGTCTTGCCGAGCGGCGTGCGGAAACGCTTGAAGGGCAGCACGGATTCCTTGACGGCCACCTGCTGTCCGCGATGGATGTCGCCACCGTCGCCATGGGGCAGCAGCAAACCGTTGTCGCGCTGCTGCTGGATGGTCTCGCCGGCCATGATGCGGGCCGCGGCCTTGGCCAGGGCCACACCGGTGGCCTTGGAGGCGAACGGCACCGTACGGGACGCGCGCGGGTTGGCTTCGATCACATACAGCGTGTTGGCCATGAAGGCGTACTGCACATTGATCAGACCCTGCACGCCACAACCCTTGGCGATGGCGTAGGTTCCCTCGCGCAGACGACGAATCTGGTCGTCGGACAACGTGCTTGGAGGCAAGGTGCATGCGGCGTCTCCGGAGTGGACGCCGGCTTCCTCGACGTGCTCCATGATGCCGCCGATGTACAGCTCCTTGCCGTCGAACAGGGCATCGACGTCGATTTCCACGGCGTCCTGGAGGAACTTGTCGATCAGCAGCGGCGAAGGCAGGCGTCCGGAGACGACCGTATCGGCCTGGGCCTCCTTCAGCGCACGATCGACGTACTTGCGCAGCTGGGCGTCGTCATAGACGATTTCCATGCCTCGTCCGCCGAGCACGTAGCTCGGGCGCACCAGCACCGGGTATCCGATGGCGTGCGCGGCCTCGCGGGCCTCGTCCAGGCTCAGGGCGGTGCCGTAACGCGGCGCGTTCATGTCCGCCTTCTTCAGCACCTCGCCGAAAAGCTCACGGTTTTCGGCCAAGTCGATGGATTCCGGAGTGGTGCCGAGGATCGGCACGCCGGCGGCCTTCAGACGTGCGGCGAGCGACAGCGGCGTCTGGCCGCCGAGCTGCACGATAACGCCCTTGACCGGACCCATCTTCTTCTCGGCCTCGTAGATCTCCAGCACATCCTCGAAGGTGAGCGGTTCGAAGTACAGGCGGTCGGACATGTCGTAATCCGTGGACACGGTCTCCGGATTGCAGTTGACCATGATGGTGTCATAGTCCTTGCCCAGTTCCTGCACCGCGTGCACGCAGGTGTAGTCGAACTCGATGCCCTGGCCGATGCGGTTCGGACCGGAACCGAGGATGATCACCGCCTCGCGTTCGCGTGGACGCAGCTCGGTCTCGTCCGCATAGCAGGAGTAGTAATACGGCGTGGCCGCGTCGAATTCGGCCGCGCAGGTGTCGACGGTCTTGTACACCGGGCGGAGGTCATACGACCAGCGCAGTTCGCGGATGGCGTTCTCGCCTTCGTCTCCGAGACGGCGCAGATGGGCGATCTGCACATCGGACAGGCCTGCGAGCTTCGCCTTCTTCAGCAGTCGCTTCGTCAGCTTTTCGGCGTTCTTGATCTCCAAAGCGGTCTGGTTGATCAGCGCGAACTGGCGGACGAACCACGGATCGATCTTGGTGGCGTCAAAGATCTGCTGTTCGGTGGCGCCGCCCCACAGGGCTCGCTGAATCTGCAGGTAACGGTGCTCGGTCGGGGTCTTGATGGCCTCGAGCAGCTGCTCGACCTCTTCCTGCGACGGCTTGTCGCCATCCCAGTTGAAGCCCATGTGGCGCTTGTCGATGGAGCGCATCGCCTTGCCGAGGGACTCCTGGAAGTTGCCGCCGAGGGCCATGGCCTCGCCCACGGACTTCATCGACGTGGTCAGCGTCGGGTCGGCTCCTGGGAACTTCTCGAACGCGAAGCGAGGAACCTTGGTGACCACGTAGTCGATGGTCGGCTCGAAGCTGGCCGGCGTGGACTGGGTGATATCGTTCTGAATCTCGTCCAGCGTGTAGCCGAGCGCCAGCTTGGTGGCGATCTTGGCGATCGGGAAGCCGGTCGCCTTGGATGCCAAGGCGGACGAACGGGACACACGCGGGTTCATCTCGATGACGATGATGCGGCCGGTGTTCGGATTGACGGCGAACTGAATGTTGCAGCCGCCGGTGTCGACGCCCACGCCGCGGATGATGGCGATGCCGATGTCGCGCAGCTTCTGGTATTCGCGGTCGGTCAGGGTGAAGACCGGGGCGACGGTGATGGAATCACCGGTGTGCACGCCGACCGGATCGACGTTTTCGATCGGGCAGACGACCACGACGTTGTCCTTCTTGTCGCGCATCAGCTCGAGCTCGTATTCCTTCCAGCCTTCGATGCCTTCCTCGATCAGCACCTCATCGGTCGGGGAATAGTGGATGCCGGCGCCGGCGATGCGGTGCAGCTCCTCCTCATTGTGGGCGATACCGGAGCCGAGACCACCCATGGTGAAGCTTGGGCGAACGACCAGCGGGTATCCGAACTTCTCCGCGATCTTGTCGACTTCCGCGAGGGAGTGCGCGATGTCGGAGCGCGCAGATTCCGCGCCGGCCTTCTCGACGACCTTCTTGAACAGCTCGCGGTCCTCGCCACGGTCGATGGCGTCCAGCGAAGCACCGATCAGTTCGACGTCGTACTTCTTGAGCACGCCGGCCTCACCAAGCGCCATCGCGGCGTTCAGCGCGGTCTGGCCGCCAAGGGTCGGAAGCAGCGCATCCGGACGTTCTTTGGCGATGATCTGCTCGAGGATCGGCGTGGAGATCGGCTCGATGTAGGTGGCATCGGCCATTTCCGGATCGGTCATGATGGTGGCGGGGTTGGAATTGACCAGAATGACCCGGATGCCTTCCTCACGCAGGACGCGGCACGCCTGGGTTCCCGAATAGTCGAATTCCGCGGCCTGGCCGATCACGATCGGGCCGGAGCCGATAACCATCACGGACTTGATGTCTGTGCGCTTAGGCATTGTGGGTTCCCTCCTTGGCGGAACGCATGAGATCCACGAAACGATCAAACAGATAGGCGGCGTCGTGCGGGCCGGCCGCGGCCTCCGGGTGGTACTGCACGGAGAATGCGGGGATGTCCACGCACTGCAGTCCTTCCACCACATCGTCGTTCAAATCGATGTGGCTGACGAATACCTTGCCGTACTTGCCGTTCTCGAACGGGGCGTCCACGGTCTTTCCGATGGGCGCGTCCACCGCGAAGCCGTGGTTGTGCGCGGTGATTTCGATCTTTCCGGTGGTCATGTCCTTGACCGGCTGGTTGATGCCACGGTGTCCGAACTTGAGTTTGTAGGTGCCGAAGCCGAGCGCGCGGCCAAGCAGCTGGTTGCCGAAGCAGATGCCGAAGAACGGATAGCCGGCGTCGAGCACCTGACGCAGCAGACGCACCTCCGGATCGGCCTGTTCCGGGTCGCCCGGGCCGTTGGAGAAGAACACGCCGTCGGGGCTCAGTTCCTTGAGTTCCTCGAAGGTGATGGTGGACGGCACCACATGCACGCGGCAACCGCGCTCCGCCATGCGGTGCGGGGTCATGGCCTTGATGCCCAAATCGACCGCTGCGACGGTGAACAAGGGCTCCTTGCCTTCGTATTCTCCGCACGGCTCGATGGTGTATGCCTTCTTGGTGCTGACCTCGTCGTAGAGGCTCATGCCCTTCATCTGCGGGGTCGCCTTGACCTCGTCGAGCATGGATTCGACGGTGCGCGGTTTGCCGTTCCCGTCAAGCAAGGCGTCGCCGGAGAAGATACCGGCGCGCATGACGCCGGCGGAACGCAGGTGACGCACCAGCTTGCGTGTGTCGATGTGGCTGATGCCCACGATCTGGTTGGACTCCAGATCGTCGTCAAGGCTGCCGGTGGAGCGCCAATTGCTCACCGTCGGGCTGGGGTCGCGCACGACATAGCCCGCGACCCAGATTCTGGAGGATTCCGGATCCTCTTCATTGATTCCCGTGTCCCCGATGTGCGGGAACGTCTGCACCACGATCTGACGGTCGTAGCTGGGATCCGTAAGCGTTTCCTGATAGCCGGTCATGCCGGTCGCGAAAACGATCTCCCCGCTGGTCGTGCCGATCGCGCCGTACGGTTCGCCCACATACACCTGTCCGTCTTCAAGAACGAGAACGGCATCCTGAGGGTCAAACATCACGGCTTCGGAATCATACTGGTTCACCAAAACCCCCTTATAGTCAAGGTATTCGTACCAAGGATAGCGGCCGGTTAGGACTCGCGACCCGGCCGAATCGCTTAACTATCGGCTTTATTCCGCCGATGGTTCGGTCGGTTGGTCATCCGTCTGCGCGGTTCGCGCATCAGCGCTGACCGCGCTGAGCAGACCATGGATGAACGACGGGGAATCGTCGTCGCACAAGGTCTTGGCAAGGCTCAGCGCCTCATCGATGGCCACCATGTTGGGAACATCATCATTGAACATGATCTCCCAGGCTGCGATGCGCAGGATGTTACGGTCGACCACACCCATGCGCTTGACCTTCCAGCCAGTGGAATGCTCATCAAGCGCGGCGTCGATGGCGGAACGGTGATCCGCGACGCCACGGACGATTTCGATGGCGTAATCCGGCAGCGGGGTCTGAGCGCCGGGCTGTTCGATGCGCTCAGCAAGAAGGGACAGGATATCCTGTCCCTTCTCGTCCGCTTCATACAACGTGTTCAGAGCCCTCTTGCGAGCGGTGGAACGTGCCATGAAACTTCTTTGTCCTTACTCTCAGTTCTCGCGGCCGAGGTAGGAGCCGTCGGTGGTGTTCACCTTGACCTTTTCGCCCTCGCCGATGAACAGCGGGACCTGAATCTCGGCACCGGTCTCGACGGTGGCGGGCTTGGTGCCGGCGTTGGAACGGTTGCCCTGCAGGCCCGGCTCGGTGTGGGTGACGGTCAGCACGACGGAGGCCGGCAGCTCGACGGACAGCGGGGTGCCGTCGTGGAAGGAGATGATGCAGTCGGTGCCTTCAAGGAGGTACTTGGCCTGCTCGCCGACCAAGGTCTTCGGAATGAAGACCTGGTCATAGGTGGTCATGTCCATGAACACGAAGTTGTCGCCGTCCTCGTAGGAGTACTGGAGGTTGCGGTTGTCGACGGTTTCGAATTCCATCTTCATGCCAGCGTTGAAGGTCTTGTCGACGATCTTGCCGGAGAGCACGTTCTTGATGGTGGTGCGCACGAAAGCGGGGCCCTTGCCCGGCTTGACGTGCTGGAACTTGATGACGGTCCACAGCTGGCCGTCGAGATTCAGAACGGATCCGTTCTTGATGTCGTTAGTAGTCTGTGCCAAATTAACTCACCTATTTCTTCATCTAACAGGGAAAGCTTAAAAAGAGCCTTGCTAATTATGCCACGGCGTGCATACTTTGGGCATTCGTCTTCCATATAAAGAAACCTCCCGATGATTCGTTCATCGGGAGGTTTCCTTCTACGCTAGTTCAAGCGTGTCCTGATATCGGGTAAGACTACTCGATGATCTTGGTGACACGGCCCGAGCCGACGGTGTGGCCGCCTTCACGCACAGCGAAGGTCAGGCCCTCTTCCATAGCGATCGGCTGGATCAGCTCAACGCTGAAGGTAGCGTGATCGCCCGGCTGCACCATCTCAACGCCTTCCGGCAGGGTGATGACGCCGGTGACGTCGGTGGTACGGAAGTAGAACT
>ERZ808246.181-NODE-181-length-54817-cov-9.166612_pt1 | contig 54817 bp, 53 predicted proteins | sample MGYA00521083_ERZ808246 | MGnify/ENA primary metagenome ERZ808246 (study PRJEB31516, sample SAMN03275577) | gut metagenome | biome: mammalia-associated habitat; material: feces | host: Papio cynocephalus | place: Kenya | collected 2012-07-07 ... | reverse complement strand
TCGATTTGAACAAATACGACTACGTTGTCAAGCTGCATACGAAACGCGATATGCCGGCGGGTTCTCTGGTGAACGGGTTCGATCTGTCTGGGGAGAAATGGCGTCGGCTGAGCCTGCGTTTTTTGGAAACGCGGGCGTCGTTTGAACGGGTTTTGCGGGCGTTTGAAACGGATGAAACGCTGGGTATGACAGGCGATTACCGCCTGATCTGCCGCAAAGACGGCAAAGGCGAACGCCAAGCGGCCGACGACGCGGCGGCGGTGATTGAACGGCTGGGGCTGCCGGCCGGCCGGTATGCGTACGTGATGGGCACGATGTTCATGACGCGCGCGAAATTGCTGACGCCGCTGAAACGCCTGAACCTGACGGTCGCGGACTTCGCCGCCGGAACGCAAGAGGACGGCCGGCCGCAACGCGGCGCCGACCCGCTGCCCTACGCGTTGGAACGCGTGTTCGGATACCTGTCCGGCGCGCAGGGTCGCGCGGTCAAAGACCCCCTGACCCCCGCCGCCCGCCAGTTCATCGCCAAATCCGCCGCCGCGGTCAAAAACTTCCTCTACCGCAAAAAGGTCACCAACAACAAAACCGTCATCAAATTCTGCAAAGTCCCCGTGTTCGTCAAAAGAAACGGAGGCGGCGCATGACAAAACGTTTGGCGGTGTTTGCTTCGTATGACAAAAACGGGATCGTTCACGATAGCGTCGTCACCTATTTGAAAAAACTGCGCGCTGTCGCGGACGCGGTCGTGTTCGTCGCGGACAACGCGGCGGACGGGGAACAGCGGGCGAAGCTGGACGGGTTGGCAGACATTGCCGTTTTCGCCCCACACGGGGAATACGACTTCGGATCGTACAAACGCGGGATCAAACTGGCGCGGGAAAAGGGAATTCTGGACGGGTGCGACGAATTGATCCTGTGCAACGACAGCTGCTTCGCCGTCGGTGATATGACCGCCGCTTTCGCCGATATGGAGCGGGAAGCGTGCGATTTTTGGGGATTGTCGGAAAATCTGGACGTCGAACGGCATTTGCAAAGCTTTTTTCTGGTGTTCAAACGCGCGGTGTTCACCTCCGAACCGTTCGGCCGCTTTTTTGACGCGGTTAAGCGGGAACCGGACGTTTTAACCGTGATCCGCAAATACGAAATCCCGCTGCGAAAATTTTTTGAATCCGCCGGATTCAAAGGCGCCGCCCTCATAAAGGGCGCCGCCGACGGGAACCCGACCATGTACCCCCTGCGTATGCTGGATCAAAGATCTTTCCTGATCAAACGCAAAGTGTTCTGCGAACCGTTCTATTCCATGGATTCCGTCGGAAAACTGTGCCGGACGCTGGAACGGTCTTACCCCGAAACCGTTCGCGACATCTGCGAATACTTCGGCGTCAAAACGCTCCGCCCCTTGTGCCGCCGCCTGTTTTGGCAAAGAACGGCCGTCGCCCTGCGCCGCTTTCTCTGCCAGAAAAAACGCACAAAAAACGGAAAGATCATCATCAAATTCTGCAAAGTGCCCGTGTTTTATAGGAGAAAAAATGATTCCGTTTCTTGATTTAGCCAAAGTGAATAACCGTTTCCGTTCGGAAATCGACGAACGTTTCAAAACGATTTTGGACAAGGGCTGGTATTTGCAGGGCGAATGGAACGAAGCGTTCGCCAAGCATTTTGCCGAATATTGCGGCACGAAATACGCCGTCGGGGTGGCGAACGGTCTGGACGCGCTGAACCTGATTATCAAGGCGAGCGGTTTCGGCGCGGGCGACGAAATCATCGTGCCGTCGAACACCTACATCGCGACGATTTTGGCGATATCGGAAAACGGATGCACGCCCGTTTTGGTCGAACCGGACATTCGCACCTACAACATCGATCCCGACAAGATTGAATCCGCTGTCACGCCGCGCACCAAGGCGATCATGGTCGTGCATCTGTACGGGCAGGCGGTGCAAATGCAAAAGGTGTGGGACGTCGCCGAAAGGCACGGGCTGAAAGTGTTCGAGGATTGCGCGCAGGCGCACGGGGCGATGTATCGGGGCAAACGCGTCGGCAACCTGTCGGACGCGGGGGCGTTTTCGTTCTACCCCGGAAAGAACTTGGGCTGCATGGGCGACGGCGGCATGGTCGCGACCAACGACGAAGAGCTGTATAAAAAGGTCAAAGCCATCGCGAATTACGGTTCGGATCGCAAATACCACCACATTTACAAAGGCACGAACAGCCGTTTGGACGAATTGCAGGCGGCGGTGCTGGACGTGAAGCTGCCGCATTTGGACGCGGACAACGCGCGGCGCCGCGAAATCGCGAAATACTATCGCGAACACATCGTCAATCCGCTGATCACCCTGCCGCAAACGTATGACGAAGACGCGGCGGTGTGGCACATTTTCGCAGTGCGCACCCCCGAACGCGACCGGTTCCAACAATACCTGACCGACAACGGCGTGCAGACGATCATTCACTACCCTACCCCGCCGCATAAACAGGACGCGTACAAGGAATGGGCGGACCGCTCTTACCCGATCAGCGAGGAAATCCACCGCACGGTCATTTCCCTGCCGATGTCCCCCGTCCTGTCCGACGACGAAGTCAACGAAGTCGTGAGGATCGTCAATGAATACAGATAAACGGAAATATGATTTGATCTGTTCGCTGGGCGGAAATTGCTCCGTTGCTGCACAGTTGCGGTTACGTAAATTGCGTTTGTTTTCTTTACCATTTGATTGGGTATATTTTGAAAATGAAAGAGCGATTGATTATTTGACAGAAGGTTTTTCCGACCATTTTCAAAATCTTGCATTGCGCGAAAATCTGTCAAAAGTATCCACAAAAGAACATCCGGTTACTTATTACGATGCTTATTCCGGTTATTTCTTTCCGAATCATTTTAAACAGTTTTTGGATGAGAAAGATACCTATCAAAATTTTTATGAAACTTTGCGTCGCAGGATTGATAGGCTTTATCAAAAAATTAATGAAAGTAAAAAGGTTTGTTTCATTTTGGCAACAGCTGTACCTATTTCAAGTGATAAAATAAATAAATTACAGGATAAATTAAGATGTTTGTTCAATGAAACGCAATTTGATATATATGTTGTTAAATTTAATGCCGGTGAAAACTCTGAAAGAAACGTTGGAAATATTTTATTTAAAAATATTTCAAGAAATTTTAATTTGTATGATTTTACAAGAACAAATTTTGAGTGGGCGTTTTTGGATACATTTTCTGTTATTGGTGATGCACACCCTAAAATTGTAAAACGGGGGGGGGTGACCTACAAAATCTGGAAGCATCTGTACAAAACATTGGTAAAAAGAGGGGTTATCAATGAATACAGATAGCCGTCCCTTGGTTTCCATTTGCTGTTTGTCGTACAACCACGCCAAATACATACCGGAGGCGATTAAAAGCTTTTGGAATCAAGAATACAAAAACATCGAAATTCTGGCGTTGGATGACGGTTCAACGGACGGCAGTCTGGCGGTTTTGCAAAATCTACAAAAACAGTCCCCCTGTCCCATGACGGTTGTCGGTCAGGAAAACACGGGGCGGGTTTCGTACAATTTCAACAAATTGTTAAAACAGGCCAAAGGCAAGTACGCGGGCATCATCGCTTTGGACGATTTCCTGTATCCGACGGCGGTCGGCGAAAAGGTCGCGTTGATGGAAAACGACGACAACATCGCGTTCGCGTTCAATTCGGCGATTACGTTCGTTGACGCGGATTCCAAACCGTACAAAGAGGATCGTCTGTCCCTGTTCGGCAAACAAAACGCGACGGCGGACGATATTCTGGAAAACGAATTCAATATGGATTGGACGTATTATTGCCAAGGGACGTTTTACCGGACGGACGTTTTAAAGGCGGTCGGTTATCTGGACGAAAAATTGCTGGCCGACGATTACGCGTTAAGGATTCGGGTCGCCCTGTGGCTGCGGGCGCATCCGGCGGCGCGTTTCGCCAATTTGGACAATCCGGCGTGTTTTTACCGCAGGCATCCAAACAACATTTCCCGCGATTATTTGCGCCAAGCGCTGCTGATCCGGCAAGTGCTGGATAAATATTATCCGGACAGAAAACTGCCGTCGGCGTTTATGCGCATGACGCGCAATCTGGCACCGGTGATGAATTTCGCAAGCTTTCGGAAAATCAGACGCTTCAAGGACGAAAAATCCCCGTTTATCAAAGAACTGCTGCTGTACCTGCGCGTGAATTTCAAGGCGTTCAGACGAAAAATGTTCCGCGTCCGCCTGTCGAAAAACAAAAAGGTCGTTCAGCTGTTCTCGGCATCACGTTTTATCAAAAGGGGAACGATGATGACTAACGTTTCGCGATTGAAATTCACCGTTCACGGTGACGACCGCGGGTCGCTGATCGCGTTGGAAAACGGCCACAACCTGCCGTTCGATGTCAAGCGCGTGTATTACATTTTCGGCACGAAAGCCGGCGTTCCCCGCGGTTTCCACGCGCACCGGAAGTTAAAGCAGGTTTTGGTGGCGATGTCCGGCCGCGTCACGATCAAAACGGAATACGGCGGCAAAATTGAAACGCATCTGCTGAACCGCCCCGACGAAGGATTGCTGATCGAAGGGCTGGTCTGGCGGGAAATGCACGACTTTTCCCCCGACTGCGTTCTGACCGTTCTGGCCGACGATTACTATAACGAAAACGACTATATCAGGGATTACAACGTGTTTAGACAGGAGGACGCGTCATGACGGTGTTTATTCATCCGCTGGCCGATGTGCAATCGGAAAACATCGGCGACGGGACGAAAATCTGGCAGTTTTGCGTTGTTCTGCCCGACGCGAAAATCGGCAGGGACTGCAACATCTGTTCGCATTGCTTTATTGAAAATCGGGTCGTCGTCGGCGACCGCGCGACCGTTAAATGCGGGGTGCAGCTGTGGGACGGCGTGACGTTGGAAGACGACGTTTTCATCGGGCCGAACGTCACGTTTTGCAACGACAAACACCCGAAATCGCACAATAAAAACTTCAAATTGGAACCCGTCACCGTCAAACGCGGCGCGTCCGTCGGCGCGAACGCGACGATCCTGCCGGGGGTGACAATCGGTGAAAACGCCATGATCGCCGCGGGCGTGGTCGTTTCAAAAGACGTTCCGAATAATACGGTTTATTTGGGAAACAAGTGATGGCAAAAGTTTTTATGTCTTTCTTTAATGCTTTGTATGATGCAAGGTTTCCCGAAAAGATGCCTTGTTTCTATGAAGCATTTATAAAAGGCCTGCAAAAAGCCGGAAATGATGTCTTTTATTATATGGTACCCGAATTTGTGTCGAGCGATTTCGGTCGCGCACCATTGCCGTTGCTTGAAAAAATAAAAATTTTTGATCCGGATATTATAATACTTTTTAATAATTGTTTTTATGACATTTCAGATTATTTTTCATGCCCGATTATTGTTTATAGCGTGGATTCGCCAATTTATTTTTCTAATAAAAATGCTTTGAAACATAAAACATCAATACTGTATATGGTTGATGACGAAGATTTCTTTCCCGTTCTGAAAAATGATTTCGGTGCAAAAAAAATCGTATTAGCACCTTTCTTTTCAGAGGTTTATGCCGAGAATATAGAGCAAACAACGAATATTTCGTTTTTAGGATCTTCTTTTTATTCTCCTTCAAACGCCGCGCCATGGAATGTGTTTCAACAAACAGAACATACTGAGCAAGAGTACGAAGATTTCAAACGTATCGCTGAAAAAATAGCGGCAAATCCGTTTGATGAAAGCTTATCCGCGTTTTTGCCTGAAAATTTGCCGCTTTCGTCTTGGATTATGCCTTTGTCTGCGGAATGTCGCAGTCGTGTGCTGTCCGAAGTCGCGGACTTGGGATTAAAAATTTACGGTCCGAAATCTTGGGCGCAGGATTTCGGTTCAGACATGAATTTAACATTGGCGTACAGACACGAAGTATTGTATTCGGTTAAACATAATCAAGATTTGTACAACGCATCCAAAATTTGTTTGAATATCAATCACGTTCAAGCGGTTAATTCGTTTTCTTGGCGTGTTTGCGATATCATGGCGTCCAACGGCTGTTTAGTTTCGCAGGAAAAGCCAGTTTTACAAGAGCGTTTTCCAAATTGCCGTATTCCGATGTTTTCAAATAAGTATGAAGCTCGTGAAATTTGCAAAAAATTGTTGGAAAACGAAACAATGCGGCAAGATATTGTCGCGGCTTGCCAAGAAGAAATCAATGCAAAATACCGCTTTAAACACGTTCTTAAAATTCTTGAACAAGCAACGGGGGTTTGTCTGTCGCAACAATTCGACGGGAATACAATTTGCCTGCCGACAATTCAAACAAAAAAAAGAAAGGGCGGAAAAAGTTCTCTGTTGTGGCATTCTTTGTTGCTGTTTTTGTCTTTTTTACCGCTGTTTTCAAAATGTTTTAAGAGCGAACGGTTGTTTAAAAAAATCAAAAAAAGAATGGAGGGCGTATGTTAACGGTTAAGTCATATTCTGCCGATAACCGCGACCTTTGGAACGGCTTTGTCAAATCGGCCAAAAACGGGCTGTTTATGTTTGATCGCGGGTTTATGGAATATCATGCCAACCGGTTCGTTGACGCGTCTCTGGTATTTTACGGCGATGAAGAACCGCTTGCCCTTTTACCGGCTTCGCGTTGCGGCGATGAACTGGTGTCGCACGGCGGGCTGACTTACGGCGGCTTCATTACGGGCGACAAAATGAAACAGCATCATATGCAGGATTGTTTCGACGCATTGAAATCGTGGTGTCGGGAAAACGGCATAGTGTCCGTTGATTATAAAACCGTTCCGTATATTTACCACCGTTTGCCCGCGCAAGAGGATTTGTACGCCCTGTACCGTAATAATGCCTCCGTCATTAAAATCGAACCGTCAAGCGTGATTGACTTTTCGCATCCGGTTAAATTGCCGAAAGGGCGCAAAGCGCAGATTGCCCGCGCGAAACGCGAAGGCGTCATTGTTTCGGAAACAACGGATTTCGACGTTTTTATCGCTTTGGAAAACGAAGTGTTGACGCAGCGGCATGACACCAAGGCGGTGCATACCGGTGCGGAACTGGCTTTGCTGCACGGCCGTTTTCCGGAAAACATCAAATGCGTCGGCGCGTTTTTGAATGGAAAGCTGATCGCCGGAACGGTGCTGTTTGTTTATGAAAACGTTGTGCATACGCAATATCTGGCGGCGGATGAAACGGCGAGGGAAATCGGCGCGCTGGATTTGGTCATAGCGTCGTGCGTTGAACACTATAGAGAAAGCAAACGCTACTTTGATTTCGGCATATCGACGGAAGATATGGGGCGTGTCTTAAACACGGGGCTGATCGCCCAAAAAGAAAGCTTTGGCGCAAGGACTATTGCGTATCAAGCGTGGAATGTGTTGATATAGAACGAGGATGCAAAATGAATAAAGCTTTGATAAGGTTTATTTCGTTATTTGTTTTTAACAAAAATAAACGTCACGCGTTTCGTGAAAAATTAAAAAATCCTCCCATTAATTTTGAGAAATTGGATAAGTTCTATATGAAACGCGTCCGGTGTTTGAAAAACAAAATTAAAACCGGAAAAAAAATAAGAGTAGCTTTTACGGTTGTTTATGATTCCGTTTTTCCGGCGGAAATCATTTATAGAAAGATGCTGAAAGATGATTTGTTCGCTCCGGTATTGATTGTGGTTCCCGACATGTTGCGCGGCAGGGAAAATATGATGTGCCAGATGAAAAAAACGTATGAGCATTTTTCCAAAAAGTATGAACACGTTGAGGTCGCGTATGATTTTGAAAAAGATGAATTTGTCGATTACTCAAAACGCACGGATATTGTTTTTTTTGCGAATCCGTATGATGTAATGGCAAATAAATTTTCTGAAATTAAATTTTTGTCGGAAAGAGGTGTTCTTCCCGCTTATGTCAGTTATGGTATGATGCCGGATTATTACGCCGTAAATCACATTATCGACCTGCCGTCGCTGAACCTTGCGTGGAAAGTGTTTGCCGATACGCAAGAAAATTTCGACGATTTCAAAAAATTTACGAAAAATCATGGCGAAAATGTCATTTTATCCGGTTATGCCAAGCTGGATAATTTAGCGCAGATACAGGTTAAAAAACGTCCGCGTAAAAAAATCGTCATTGCGCCGCATCATACCGTGGCCGCTCCGGAATTTCCTCTGTCGAATTTCTTGCAATATGCGGATTTCTTTTTGAATTTACCGAAAAAGTATCCGGATATCGATTTTGTTTTTCGCCCGCATCCGCTGTTGTTTGTCACTTTGGCAAAAGACGAGTTTTGGGGAAAAGCGCGCGTTGAAGAATATCTGGCGGATATGCAAAAAAATCCAAATGTCGAATACCAGAACGGCGGAGATTATTTCGATACTTTTGTCAATTCAGACGGTATTATTCATGATTGCTCGTCGTTTTTGGTAGAATATTTATTCACGGGACATCCGCCCTGCTATTTGTTGCGGGATGAAGCGGAAATCGACGCGATTTTTGCCGATTTGGGGAAAAATTGCTTAAAACGGTATTACCATGCCTTTGACGAAAACGATGTTGTCAATTACATCGAAAGTGTTGTTGTTGAAGGATTAGACCCGATGAGGGAGGAGCGTATCGATTACGTTGACAGGCATTTGAAAATAAATTACCCGCACGCTTCCGATTTCATCATCAACCATATCAAGGAGTGTTTGAAATGAAACTGTTTACCATTGGCCCTGTTCAAATGTATCCAAACACGGCAACCGTGCGCGCCAAAGGTTTCCCGCATTTCCGGACGACCGAATTCGGCGATGTCGTCAAAGCGAATTTGAAAACGCTGGCAAAGTATATAAACACGTCAACACCGGACGGAATCATTTATCTGTCCGCATCGGGAACGGGCGCGATGGAAGCCGTTGTTGAAAACTGTGTTAATTCTGATGACAAAGCGTTGGTGATCAACGGCGGGACGTTCGGGCGCCGCTTTGTCGAATTGCTGAAATACCATGAAATACCGTGCGACACTGTCGATTTGAAATGGAATGAAACGCTGACGCCGGCACATTTATCCCCCTTTGAAAACAAAGGTTACACAATACTGTTCGTCAATCTGCACGAAACATCGACGGGGCAGTTGTATGATATCGCGATGTTGAGTGAATTTGCCAAACGCAACAAAATGATGTTGGTTGTTGACGCGATCAGCACGTTTTTGGCGGACGAATACGATATGGAAAAATACGGCATTGATGTCACGATTATCAGTTCGCAGAAAGGTCTTTGCCTGTCCCCCGGAATGTCGATCGTGGCGTTCAGCCGCCGTATGATCGACAAAATCGGCAAGATGAAAAAAACGCCGTCGAAATATTTTGATTTCAAGGATTATTTGTTAAACATTCCGCGCGGTCAAACGCCGTACACGCCGCCCGTGTGCGTCATGTTTGAATTGCAGGATATGCTGGCAATGATTGAACGCGAAGGCGGATTACCCGCCCGATTGGAAACGGTTAAGAAAAAGGCGGATTATTTCAGAAAAAAAGCCGCTGAAAAAGGATTTGTTATTCCGGATTATCCTCTGTCGAATTTGTTGACGCCGCTTTATTTTGAAAATATGGACGCGGAAAAAATCATTCGCAGACTGGCGGACAAATATCAAATTTACGTCAATCCATGCGGCGGGGAATTGGCGCACAAGCTGTTCCGCGTGTCGCATATCGGCAATACGACTTTGGCGGATATAGACGATCTGTTTGAAAAATTAACCGATGTTATTCGGGAGGTCGGCAATGATTAACGGAAAAACGGTCGTTTACACTTCCGGAACGTTCGATATGCTGCACGCCAATCATTTGAAAATGATTGAATACGCGCGGGCGTTGGGCGATATTTTGATCGTTGGCGTGAACACGGACGAATTGGTCGCATCGTACAAATCACAGCCGATCATTCCGTTTGAACAACGGATCGCTTTGGTCAAAGCGTTGCGGTATCCCGACATCGTCATTCCGCAAAAATCGCTGGATCATACGGATAAAGTGAAAAAATTGCGCTTCGACGTGTTCGTCGTCGGCGACGATTGGACGGGCAAATACGATTATTTGCAAGATCTGGGCGTCGATGTCGTTTATTTCCCCTATGGCGAAGGCGTTAGCTCTTCATCGTTGAAACGGCGTATCTATGACAATTATCAAAAATTGCAAAACACGGCTGATAATCACTTCCCGCTGGACGCTGAAACAAAGGCTTAATAAATGAGTATTGCAAAAAAAATTTACAGCACTTTTTTCGGTAAAAAATTCAAAAATAATTTCGTTTTAATTAACGGAGAAAAAAGATTAAAGAAAACTCTTTTAAAGAGTGTACGAATTGCTGGAAAAAATAATAAAATAGAAATTTTTAGCAAGTGTAAAAATATCGGCAACATACAAATAAATGGAAATGACAATGTTGTTATTTTTTCGTCTTTGTGTAATCAGTATGATTTTCGCATAAGCATAAGCGGGTGTAAGAATGTTGTTGAAATTAAAGATGTTTCATTTTTAAATTCAAATGTTACGATTAATGGAAATGATAATAGATTTGTGCTTGATAAAACAATTAATGTCGTTTCCGGTGCTGAATTTTATATAGCCGACGGTTCATCTGTTGTTATTGAAAAAAATTGCGAAATAGGAAACGGGAAGCTGTTGTTGATTGCTAACGGTTGTTATAACACATCAAACAAAATTTTTATTGGCGAAGGAACACACATTGCGACGGACGCCATTATCAGAAATTCCGACGGCGAATGTCTGACGGATGGAGAAAACGGACGTCCGCTTTCCAAACCCAAGGATGTCGTTATTGGAAAGCACTGTTGGATCACAAGCCGATGCACGATATTAAAAGGTACAGAACTGCCGTCCGGAACAATTGTCGCTGCAAACAGTTTGGTGAACAAAAAATTCGTGCAAGAAAACACCGTTATCGGCGGTGTTCCGGCTAAAATCCTTAAAACAGAGACATTTTGGAAAGAAGGAAGTTATAAAGACAATATGATAAAATATGAAAAAGGGGAAAATTGATTTTCCCCTTTTTCTTCTTTCTTATTTATACGGATATGCTTTCCGTATTTTATCTTTTTCAATTTTCCATGACATTAGCGATTTCTGAAGCACATTGATATCGTTACTGGTTTCCAGCGCGTCAAATAAAATGCGATCTGTTTGTTTTGCATAAGCTTCGCTGCGTTTTTGGCGGATGATTTCATTTTGTTCATCAACGGGCTGATGCGGCAAATGCCCGTTAATGTAAAAGCGTCCGTCAAATGCTCTTTGCGCGGATTGTTCAATAAAACCGTTTTCTTTTGCAAAAGAAGCGTTTGATCCATTGTAAACTTCATTAACGGAATTGTCCGTGTTAATTCCCTTTATCCACATTTTATCCTCCGATCAGTTTGTAATAACGCAATTTGACGTTTTCTGAATTTAAAGTTGTCACACTGAACGTCATTCCTTTTGAAACCGTGAAAAAAAGCGGTATGCATATATGTCCTGCGGCTGTGCCGTCAATGTTGAATGTTTCATTGCCGATTTCAATCTTAATGATGCCTGCGGAGTTGTATGCGCTGTGTTTTACAACGCAAAAAACAGCACAGTTGTAAGCAGGTGTTATTTGAGAACCGTTTGAAAAATCAATTCCGGTTGAATAGTCGGGGACAGACAAAGAGGCAATCTTTTCTTTCCCCGCTGTCGTCAGGTTGTTCAAATCAATGTCCGCTTTCGTCCCCAGCATTGCCGCCGCGTTTGTTTCCGCCGTTGCGGCGTTGGCGGCACTGGTTGATGCCGCGCTTGCCCGTTCCGTCGCGGTTTGCGCGTTCGCCGCCGTTGTTTGCACCGCCGTTTGGCAATCGGAAACCGCTTGGCGGATTGACGGGATCAGGCTGGCCGCCTGCGTGTCGTCAAACACGTCCACCGTCACCGCGCGGTCGATTTGTTCTTTTAACTGTTGAACCTGCATTGTCAGCTTGTCGAAATCGCGTTCCAGCGTTTCCGCGGGCAGAATCTCGTTTTCGCGGTAATCCGTTTCCTGCGTCAACGGCACTTCGCGGATTACGGCGATTTCCGCTCCCGTTTCCGGCGCGGTTTGAAACACCAGATTGCCGCCGCGAATTTCCCAATCGTCGCGTTCCGTTTGAATGTCGCCCAGCTTTTGCCTGACCTTGATATGATCACGCTCCAAAAAAGAAAACGGGATCGCGAATTCCGTTGCAACCCCGTTTCCGGTATAGATAACCTTGTTCGTTTGACTGTTTATTGTCATTCCTTCCTCGCATAAAAAAAGCGGAGGAAAATCCTCCGCCATAAAAAATCAGCTAAGGATATCACATTATGTTATTCATTCTGAAAAGTCAAGACTTATCTGTCAAACCCGTCTGCTGCGTAATGGCGGCAGATCAGGACAAAGCGGCCGATCAGGAACACACAGGCGAAGGCGCAGGCCACGATCATGGCGTAGGTCATGCCCAGTACGCCGTGCCCCCATTTGAACGTGAACAGCCAGATCAGCGGCATCATGATGAAAATGAACGCCGCGCCCTGACAAACGGTCGGGACAAGGATGTCCACCGCGCCGCGCAAAACGTTGACCATGACCTGCTGCGTGCCGTCGAACACACACATCAGCGAACAAATCACCACCAGCGGGACGGTCATGTCGATCAATTCCGGATCGGTCGTGTAAACCGCCGTGATCAAATGCGGACAAATCAGGCAGAACGCCGAACAAACGATCATGATCGCCAAATTGAACAGCAATCCGGTGTAGCCGACGATTTTCATTTCCAAAACGGATTTTTTGCCTTTGGCGATGCCCATCAAAACGGACGAAGCCGTCCCGACGCCGCTGGCCAAAACGAATACGTTGCTGGACACGTTCAGCATGATCGTGTACGCGCCCAACGCCATGGCGCCCAACCATCCGGCCATAATGTTGACGACGGCGTAGGAACCCTCTTCGACGCCGACGGTGGCCGCCGCGCCGTATCCGACATCGCGGATTCTGCGGTCTTCTTCTTTGTTTTTCGGGGGCTTCACCCACACGCCGTACAAGTCGTTTTCATCAATACAGAACACGATGATGAACATTCCGACGGCCAGAATCACGCGGATCAGGGTGGTTGATATCGCCGACCCGACCGCGCCCATCGGCGGAAAGCCGTAATGCCCGCAAACAAAAGCGTAGTTGGCGAAAATGTTGATGATGTTGGCCAGCAGGATCATGACCATTCCGGGGACGGGGCGTTTCGTTCCCTCCAAAAACGAAGTCATGACAAAGAACAAAAGCGCGAACGGAATGCCCAAAGCATATACGGACAAAACGCGCGCGCTGCCGTGGGCAACCTCCGGCGGCTGCCCCAGCAAACCCATGACGAATTCGGACGGCAGGCACATGACCATCAATAAAACGCCGATCAAAACGGCGTAAGGGATCGACCGGCGCAATACCATGCCGCATTCGCGGTATTTTCCCTGACCGAACGCGTTGGCCGTCCAGACGATCGTCCCTTGCAGCAACCCCATGGCGACGGACAGCAGCAAAGTGTGCAGCGTGTTGGCGATGCTTTGATAGGCCAGTTCCTGCGTGCCGAACCGGCCGACGACGATCGTGTCAACCAATCCCAGTCCGACGGCGCCCAGTCGGGAAATGACAACGGGGATCGCCAGTTTCCACGTTTCGTGGAACGTGCGTAAAATCCGCAGTTTAAAAACGCGATTTTCCCGCTCTTCCCGTTGGCTTAAAAGGGAATCCCTTTTATCGTCCAATCTGGATTTGTGGTAGATTTCACTTCGCAAGATACCCTGCAATCATCTGCAGAAAAGCGACCTTTTTCCGGTCGATTTCATCCAGATGCGTTTCCTTGTTTTCCTTTTCCTTGAACGCGGCCAGCTGTTTGGCGATGTCGTCGGCATTCGCGTCGTCGAAATTGATCACGGTATGCGTCAAAATCGTGCAGGCGTTGTCGCGGATCTTGGCGATTCCGGCGGAAATGAAGAACCGTTCCTTTTTCGTCTGGTCGGCGTCGATCAGCGTGACAACGCCGTCCTTTAACAGCTTCATCGCCGGCGCGCGGCGCGGCAAGACCAGATAAGGCCCTTCCTCGGCCGGAATTTCAACGCTCAGCACCTCTTTGACGGCCAAAGGCTTTTGCGGGATCAGCATTTTGACAAAGATGGAATCCTGCTCCGCCATTATTCGCCGTCCTTTCCGTCCTTTTTAAATCGAACGTTGGCGGACATTTTCTTGGCTTTTTCCTCGGCTTCCTCGATCGTGCCGACCATAAAGAACGCCTGTTCGGGCAAATGGTCGTACTTGCCTTCGACGATGCCCTTGAACCCTTTGATCGTGTCGGCCAGCTCGACATAGCGGCCGGGAATGCCCGTGAACACTTCGCCGACGTGGAACGGCTGGGACAGGAAACGCTGGATCTTGCGGGCGCGGGAAACGATCAGCTTGTCCTCTTCGCCCAATTCGTCCATGCCCAAAATCGCGATGATGTCCTGCAACGCCTTGTACTGCTGCAAAATGCGCTGGACTTCGCGCGCGACGTTGTAGTGTTCTTCGCCGACGATCGCGGGGTCCAGAATACGGCTGGTCGATTCCAGCGGGTCAACCGCGGGATAGATGCCCAGTTCGGCGATCGAACGGCTCAACACCGTCGTCGCGTCCAAATGCGCGAACGTCGTCGCGGGCGCGGGGTCGGTCAAATCGTCGGCCGGAACGTAAACCGCCTGAACCGACGTGATGGAACCCTCTTTGGTCGAAGTGATGCGTTCCTGCATCGCGCCCATGTCCGTGCCCAGCGTCGGCTGATAGCCAACGGCGGACGGAATGCGCCCCAGCAAAGCGGACACTTCGGAACCCGCCTGCGTGAAACGGAAGATGTTGTCAACGAACAGCAAAACGTCCTGATGTTCGACATCGCGGAAATATTCGGCGACGGTCAGGCCGGTCAACGCCACGCGGGCGCGCGCCCCCGGCGATTCGTTCATCTGCCCGTACACCAGCGCGGCTTTGGAATTGTCGCCTTTGATGTCGATGACGCCCGATTCGATCATTTCGTTGTACAAATCGTTGCCTTCGCGCGTGCGTTCGCCGACGCCCGCGAACACGGAATAACCGCCGTGGCCTTTGGCGACGTTGTTGATCAGTTCCATGATCAAAACGGTTTTACCGACGCCCGCGCCGCCGAACAGGCCGATTTTGCCGCCGCGCGCGTAGGGTTCCAGCAGGTCGATGACCTTGATGCCCGTCGTCAGCATCTGCGTCGAAGTCGCCTGATCGACAAAAGGCGGCGGGTCGCGATGGATCGGATCGCGGCGAACGCCTTCGATCGGGCCGCGTTCGTCAACCGGTTCGCCCAGAACGTTCATGATGCGCCCCAACGTTTTCGGCCCCACGGGAACGGAGATCGGCGCGCCGGTGTCCGTGACTTCCTGACCGCGGGTCAAACCGTCGGTGGAATCCATGGCGATGCAACGCACAACGTCCTCGCCCAGCTGTTGGGCGACTTCCAAAACCAGCTTTTTGCCGCCCAGTTCCGTTTCCAGCGCGGAAAGAATCGAGGGCAGGTCTTTTTCATTGTCGAATTTCACGTCAACGACCGCGCCCGTCACCTGCGAAATGCGTCCGATACTGTTTTTAGCCATTTCTTACAGCTCCTGTAATAGTGTTAAAGTGCTTCCGCACCGGAAATGATTTCCGTCAATTCGTTTGTAATCATCGCCTGACGCGTCCGGTTGTAGATCAGCGTCAAATCGTCGATGATGTCCGCCGCGTTGTTCGTCGCGTTGTCCATCGCGGTCATGCGCGCCCCGTTTTCCGACGCCGCCGATTCCAAAGACGAACGGAAAATCAGTTCGGTCAGAACTTCGGGCAGCAAGGCGTTCAACAGCTCTTGCGGGTTTTCGGGTTCATAGTCGTATTCCAACGGGTCGATGTTCAGCAAAGGCTGTTCGCTGACAATATTGTCAATGCCCAGAATGCGCTTTTCCTGCATGGTTTTGTACTGCGTCTGCGCTTTGGCGTGCGCGGAACCGGAAACGCCGCGGACGATGCCCTTTCCCTTGCCCAGCGAACTGCTTTTATTGCGCGAGGGACGTTGCAGGCTGAACGTGTTGCCCGCGCCGTCGTTCATCAAAAATCCCCACGGGTTTTCGCCCGTGAACGGCTGCAGGATGCGCGCCGCCTGCAACGGAACGATGGGGCGGATGCGGACTTCCTGCGAAATGGCGGAATGAAAGTGGTTGTAAACGACGGAACAGGCGTCAATCGTGCCTTTTTCAAACATGCTGATAACGTGCATGGCCATGTTTTCCGCGTCGGCCAGCTGGTCGTCCGCGCTGATCCGGCTGTTGAACGTTGCGACGATCTGTTTGCTGAACTGTTCACGCAATAAATCGGTCGCTTTCGTTCCGACGCAAATCAAACGAACGATGCGTCCCTGTGATTGCAGGTGTTCAATGAATTGCGCCGTTTTTTTGGCGATGTTCAGGTTGAACCCGCCGCACAACCCGCGCGAAGACGAAAACACGATCACCAGATGCCGCTGGTCTTCGCCGTCGCCGGTGATCAGCCGCGGCATTTCATAGCGCGGTTCGACGCCGTTGGCCAGATCGGCCGCGCGCAGAAACGACACCGTTTTGATCAAGCGCAGAACGATGCGCCCCAGCGACGCCGTGAAATACCCCGCGTCCGTGATCGCCTGCTGCGATTGGCGCAAACGCGACGCGGCGACCATTTTCATCGCAGACGTGATTTTGCGCGTCGATTTGATCGAAGCGATCCGGTTTCGCAATTCTCTCAGGTTAGCCATGACGAACCCCTACGTTTTACGAAAACTTCTTGATAAAGTCGTCCAGAAAATAGCGCAGGTCGTCTTCGGCTTCGGGAGTCAGCGTCTTTTCTTCGCGGATGGATTCCAAAACGGACGGCACGGTCGCTTTCAACTGTGCCAGCATTTCGGTTTCAAAACGCGCGATTTTTTCGACGGGCAGGTCGTCCAGATAGCCGCGAATCCCCGTGAAAATGGAAACGACTTCGTCCTCGACGGGCATCGGATGATACTGTTTCTGTTTCAACAGTTCCGTCAAACGCGCCCCGCGGCTGAGCAGTTTCTGCGTCGCCGGATCCAAATCCGAAGCAAACTGCGAAAAGGCCGCCATTTCGCGGTATTGCGCCAATTCCAGTTTGATGGAACCGGCCACCTGTTTCATCGCTTTGATCTGTGCGGCGGAACCCACGCGGGAAACGGAAATGCCGACGTTCACGGCGGGGCGGACGCCTTGATAGAACAGCGCGCTTTCCAAGAAAATCTGACCGTCCGTAATGGAAATGACGTTCGTCGGAATGTACGCCGACACGTCGCCGGCCTGCGTTTCAATGACGGGCAGGGCGGTCAGGGATCCCGCGCCCAGTCGATCGTTCATTTTCGCCGCGCGTTCCAACAAACGGGAATGCAGATAGAACACGTCGCCGGGGTACGCTTCGCGTCCGGGGGGACGGCGCAACAACAGGGACATTTGGCGGTACGCGACGGCGTGTTTGGACAAATCGTCGTAAAACACGGTCGCGTGCATTCCGTTGTCGCGGAAATATTCGCCCATCGCACACCCCGTATAAGGGGCGATGAACTGCAACGGGGCGGATTCGGACGCCGTCGCCGCGACGATGATCGTGTATTCCAACGCGCCGTATTGTTCCAGAATGTGCATGACCTGCGCGACGGTGGAACGTTTCTGACCGATCGCGACATAGATGCAGAACATCTTTTCCTTGTCGCTTTTGGCTTTGTCGTTCAAAGCTTTCTGATTGATGATCGTGTCCAGAATGATTGCGGTTTTGCCCGTTTGGCGGTCGCCGATGATCAATTCGCGTTGGCCACGGCCGATCGGGATCAGGGAATCGATCGCTTTCAACCCTGTTTGCAGCGGTTCGTGAACGCTGCGGCGCGTGATGATGCCGGGGGCTTTGATGTCAACGGCGCGGCGTTCGGCCGCTTCGATCGCGCCTTTGCCGTCGATCGGGGCGCCCAAAGCGTCCACGACGCGTCCCAGCAGGTTCATGCCGACCGGCGCGTTGACGATGTCGCCCGTGCGTTTGACGGTTTCGCCTTCGTGAATGTCGGAGTCGCGGCCGAAAATGACCGCGCCGACGCTGTCGGATTCCAAGTTCAGAGCCATGCCTTTGACGCCGCATTCAAATTCGACCAGTTCGCCGGCCTGCACCTTGTCCAATCCGTAAATGCGCGCGATGCCGTCGCCGACGGACAACACCTGTCCGACTTCGGACATATCCGGTTCGGCACCGAAATTTTCGATGCGCTCTTTTAACAAAGATGAAATTTCCGTCGCTTGGATATTCATACCCCGACACCTTTCATAACAAGATTAAGCTTTTGCAGTTTTGTTTTCACGGACGCGTCCGCCATCAACGATCCGACCTGAACCGTCATGCCGCCGATCAACGACGGGTTCACCGACAGGTTCAACCGGATTTCCTTGTTGAAAATCCGTTTCAACACGTCGGTCAACCGCTGTTGCGTCGCTTCGTTCAACGTTTGGGCGGAAACGACGGAAACGGACAGAATTCCCTTGTATTTTTCATATAAAACAGTAAACGCGTCGCAAATTTTTGAAAACAAAGGCATACGGCCGTTGTCGGCCAAAACGCCCAAAAAACGCCCCGTCACGTCGGACAATCCGGCCTTTTGTGCGACGGCGGCGACGGTTTGCGCGCGGATATTCGTGCTGATCAGGCGTGAATTCATCAAACGGTCGAATTCGGGGCAATCCGTCATCAGACGTCCCAATTCCCGCAGTTCGGCGGCGACGTCGTCCGCGCATTCGTGCGCGACGGCTTCATCAAACAGAGCCGTCGCGTATTTTTTGGCCAGCTCTGCCGTATTGATTTTTTTGCCCATGATTCCTTCCGTTTTTTCAAACAGGTTCTTATATAAACATACTTTTATAGCAACAAAAAAAAATCTTTTCAAACAGAATCGGCGTGGCGGCGGTTTCCCGAACGCCGGAAAATCAAATCCGTTCCGCAGTAATGTCGCCGATATTCCGGCCGTGCAAAGCGGCTTCGCAGGCTTCGACCGTGTTTTCCAACAACATGGCGATCGTCATGGGGCCGACGCCTTTGGGGACGGGGGTGATCGCCTGACATTTCGGGGCGCACGCGTCGAAATCGACATCGCCGTACAGCTTGCCGTCCGGCAAACGGTTGATGCCGACGTCAATGACAATCGCGCCGTTTTTGACCCAATCGGATTGGATAAAGTGCGGTTTTCCGACCGCGGCGACCAGAATGTCGGCCGTTTTGCACAGTTCGGGCAGGTCGCGCGTTTTGGAATGCGCGATCGTGACCGTGCAATTTTCCCGCAGCAACAGTTGCGCCATCGGTTTTCCGACGATGACGGAACGGCCGACGACCACGGCGTTCAGTCCCGTCAGATCCCGCCGCGCCTGATGAACCAGCTTCATGCATCCCTTGGGGGTGCAGGCGACGGGGGCGGGTTCGCCGATCATCAGCTTGCCCAAATTCAGGGGGTGGAATCCGTCCACGTCCTTGGCGGGATCGATCGCCTGCAAAACGGCGTTTTCGTCAATGCCGTCGGGCAAAGGCAGCTGCACCAGAATACCGTCCACGCCGTCGTCCCCGTTCAGTTTGCCGATCAGTTGCAGCAAGTCGTCTTGTGTCGTTTTTTCCAGCCGGAAAACAAGCGATTCGATGCCGACTTCGGCGGCGGCCTTTTCCTTGTTGCGGACGTAAACGGCCGAAGCGGGATCGTCGCCGGCCAAAATGACGGCCAGTTTCGGCGCGCGCGGCATTTTTTTGACCTTTTCGGCCAGTTCGGCGCGGCATTGTTTCGCCAATTCAAACCCGTTCAGCACATTCATGTCAAATCCTCCAGTTTTTTAATCAGTTCGTCCGGATCGCCCGCAATGAAAAGCGTTTTAGACCGATCGGCCGCTCCCGCGGTCAAAGCGATCGCGCTTTTGGCGATTTTCAACCGCTTGGCCAACCCTTTGATCAACGCTTCGTTGGCTTTGCCGTCAACGGGTGGGGCGTTCACGGCGATTTTCAGCCGCTCCGATCCGTCGGGTTCCGTATAGACGCCCTCGATTCCCTCGCGCTTGGCCTTCGGCGACAGACGGACGAACACTTTGACGCCGTTTTCCGCGGGTTGGCAGAACATCACCCCGCCGCCCCCGCCAATCGGTACAGCAGATTCGGAACGAACCGTTCCAGAAACAGCAACACAAAAAAACCGATCAGCGCGGAAAAATCAACCATGCCGACGGGCGGGACGAACCGGCGGAACAACGCGAAATACGGTTCGGTCAACCGGCGCACGGTGTCGCGCACGGCGTTGACCAAAGCGTTCGATCCGTTCAAAATGTTGAACGCGTCCAACCATGACAGGACGACGGCCGCGATGGCGATATAAATATAATAATGTATGATCAGATAGGACGGATAGATCAACGCCTGAAAAAACGAAGCTAAGACGGACATGATTGATTCTCCAGAAAACGGGCCATGGCGCAAAAGGATTCGATGCCGATTTCCTCGGCGCGGGCGGTCGGGGGGACGTTCGCCGCGGCACACAGTTTTTCGGCGTCACCAACGGATTTCAACGACGACCGCAACATTTTCCGACGCTGGTTGAACGCCGCCGCGGTCACTTTTTCCAACAAATCGAGCCGCGCGGGTGCCAAAGGCTGTGGCCTCGGCTTTAAAAACACGACGGCCGACGTGACTTTCGGCGGCGGGGTGAAGCACGCGGGCGGCACGGTGAACAGGATTTCGACTTCGCACAGCCATTGGGTCAGGATGGACAAACGGCCGTAATCGGGGGAACGCGGCTTGGCGGCCAAACGTTCCGCGACCTCTTTTTGAAACATCAGCGTGAACGATGAAAAGGCATCGGCGCGTTTCAGCCATCCGGTCAACAGCAAAGTCCCGACGTTGTAGGGCAGGTTGGATATGATCGACCGCGGCGCGCCGCCCAACGTCCGCGCGTCAACGGTCAGGGCGTCCGCGTTCAAAACGGTCAGACGGTCGGGATAGGCGGCGGAAATGTCGTTCAACAGCCCCAAACAGCGTTCGTCCTTTTCAATGACGGTCAAGTGTTTCGCGCCGTTATTCAAAATGGCGCGCGTCACGCCGCCGGGGCCGGGGCCGACCTCGATTACCGTGCCGTTTTCAAACGGTTCCGGATCGCGCTGTTTGGACGAACGGGCGATCCTGTCCAGCAAATTCGTGTCCAGAATGAAATTCTGTCCCAGCGTTTTTTTTGCGGACAACCCGTATTTTGCAATGACTTCGCGCAAAGGGGGAAGGGCTGTCATCGGCGCACCTCCGTCACGGCGAAACGGCGCAGTTCCCGCAAACGCCGCTGGGCGACGGTTTCCAACCGTTCCGATTCCAGCCGCGCTTTGATGTCCTCTTTCGCGGGCAGGGCGGACACCGTTTCGCGCGCGCACACCATAAAGATCAAATCGCCGCCCTCGATCGCGACGGGGCGTCCCGCCTCCAACAACGGCGCGTGTTCAACCGCCGACCGGATCGGGGCGGGCAGGTCGTCCAGCGCGGGCGTTCCCCAATCGACGCGCGGCGCGGTTTTCAGCTGTTCCGAAACGTTTTTGAACGCTTCGCACGATCCTTTTGTCATTGACAGGTCGCGCAAGACGGCCTTGCGACGGTTTGCCGTAAAATCGCGCGGCAAAAACAGTTGCATCAGGCGGACTGCTTCGCGCTTGTCGTCATTCGACGGCGCCCGTACGGCGCGTAAAACGAACAGACGGTATCCTTCGGGCGTTTTGACGGGTGTGCTCAGCTGACCGGCGCGCATGACGGACAATTCTTCTTTCATGGCATCGGACAGTTGATTTTCGCCGATCCATTCCGTCACGGCGTCGGGAACGACGCTTTCAAACTTTTCGCCGTCGCGTACCCGCATGATCAAACGCATCGCCCGTCCGTAAACCGCGGCGTCTTCGTTTTCGGATCCGACGGGCAACAGAACCTGCGACACCAGATATTGCCGCCGATTGTTTATTTCTTTGATTTCATTCAGTTTTGATTCGACTTCGCGGTCGGACACCTCGGTTTGACGCGCCGCGTTTTTTTTGACCGCGCGGATAAACAGCAGGTCGCTTTCGATCTGGTCGCCGACGACGGAAAGCGGCAACCCGTTTTTTTTCAAAACGGCGACAACATCGTCATAGTTCAAATTGTTCTGCCGCAACGTCATGCGTACGGCCTGTTCCAATTCCGCGGCGGAAACGGAAACGCCGGCGGCGGCAGCTTCCTGCCGTTTCAGCTTTTCGTCGATCAGCTGCTTTAACACGCGGTCGCGGATGTCCGGCCGCGACGTGTCCGCCTGTCCGGTCAGACGGATGAATTCCAGCCGTTGGCTCAAATCGCGTTCGGAAACGATGTCGTCGTTGACCCGCGCGGCGATTTTTGTTTGAGCCGTCGCGCCGGAACAGGCGAAAACGGTGAAAATCAAAGCCGCAAGAAACGATTTCATGGCCGTATTCCCTTCCTTTAAATGTTGAACGCGCCGAACGGTTTGAATTCAACGCCCATTTTGAACGTCACGCCGCTTTCGTAATCGCGGTCGTAGGTGTAATCTTTGCGCAATCCGGCTTCAAAGGCGAAACATTCGTCCTCGTAGCGCACATAGCCGCCGGTTTCCAAAACGCCGCCGCCTTTGGACAGGTTGATTTGCTGGTTGAATTTCACTTTCCAGTAACGGGTCAGTTTTGATTCAAGGGCGTAGTTCAATTCTTTGCGCGTGTTATAAGCGGAATATTCCGAAATCCGGCTTTGCAGGTTGATGTAGGTCGCCGACACGCGCAACAGATCGTTGCCGACGCCCAAAGACACGTCGTTGCGGTTCAGCTCCGCCGTATGGCGATCCATGCGGAACGCGTAGTTCAGCTGCAGGAAACCGTTCGGCGCGATGCTTAACCGGCCGACGATGTCGGACGCCTGTTCGACCAATCCGGAATCGGGGGGGAAGATGTCCGATTTTGAAAAACGGTAGCTTTGCCCGATCAACGCCGAAACGGAACCGCCGTTTTTGCCGTACATCCCCCATTTCAAACCATAGTTCAAACGCGATCCCGGTTCAAACCGGTCAACGCCTGTAAACCGTTTTTCGGAAAACAGGTTGGTGTCGTCGAAATCCAGATTGTTGCTGTCTTCGTTGGGTATTTTATCAGAGTTTTGCGAATTCGGCGCGGCGACGCCCATGATGATCGGTTCCAGAATTTGGCTGTATTTTTCGCCGACGGACGCGAACGGATAGCTGACTTTTAACGACGCTTGCGGATTGAACGCGCCGACGGTGCCGGAAAATTCGCGCCCCTTTTCCTCGATGAAATAGTTGTCGATCCGGTAGGCGCTGGCCAAAGCGGACGCGTCGAAACTATATACCGCGCCCCAACCGGTGATCCCCGGCAGGTGCCACCCCGTTTCAAACGTCAGCCGTTTGCTGTCATCGCCCAGTTTCCGGTTCAATACGGCCGACGATGCGTCGAAACTCCAATACCCGCCGTTGGCGTCGGGTGTCGTCGCGTGCGAAAATCGCATCAGAGGAACGGCGTCGGCGACGGTGTCGTCGTTGACATCGGAACGCATGTTCTGGTACAGCGCGCCGCCGAACGCAAAATAGGTGCTTTCCGTCAACGCTTCGACCGCCGCGTCGGATTTCAGCCACGGATCGTAAACGTTGCTGCGGATGTCGTAACGGCGCAGATAAGTGTCGTCGGATACGCGGTCGATGTCCGCGCGCGCGCGCCAAACATCGGTGATGTGCCAATCTGCCGTCGCTTCGACGTTATAGCGGTCGCGGTTGCCGTCGCGCAGGTAGGATCCCTTGATGTCAACCGTTCCCGCGGAAAAATTGTGGCGCAGGTCGCCGGACAGCAAAACGTTTTTGGTCGCGATCCACGGTGAAAACAGAAAATCCGTGTAAGGCGATATTTCCCAATAATAGGGGACGGTCACGCCCGCGCCCATGGAACGGTTCGATTTGAACCCCGGCAGCAGAAAACCGGATTTGCGTTTGACCGTCGGATCTGGATAGGAAAAATACGGAATATACATTACGGGAACATCGGCGACGGTCACGGTGGCATCGCGCGCCGACATCGTTTGCGCGTTTTTGTCGTGCGTCATGCGCCGCGCTTTGATTTCCCAAAAACGCGACCCGTCTTCGCAAAAATCGCAGGACGAATAGGCCACGTCGTCGAATTCCGTGAAATTGCCCTGAACGTGTTCGGCCTGTTTCGCGGTCAAAACGGATTTGTCTGCCAGCGTGTAACGGATTTTTTTGATCAACCCTTCTTTTAAATCGCCTGAAACCTTGGCGTAATTGGCGCGCATCAACCCACCGTCGGGGGTATAGATTTCGACGTTTCCGGTGGCGATTACGGCACCGTCAACGGTGTCATAGTTGATGTGGTCGGCTTTCAACGACGATGCGTTTTGCGTGAACGTGACGTTGCCGCGCGCGATGATCAATTTCATTTCGCGGTCGTATGTCAATTCGTCGGCGGAAAAACCGACGGGAGCTTCCGTCGTCGGCGCGGCGGCGGCAACCCCCGCGGACATTAAAATCGCCGACAACAACGATAGCGGAACGAAAGGTTTCATGCCTTGACGCCGCTCCTTTTTTTGATCAGCTTTTGCTCAACACCGCGACAGGCCGACCAGAAATGTTTTATGCGGGTGAATTTGAATTCTCCGGAATGTTTCAACACGTACAAACAAACGAAAATGGGCAGAATGGCGACACAATACAGCAACGGGATGAAATACAGGTTGCGCATACACAGGTTTTCAACGCCCAGCGCGGAAATCTGCACGCCCGCCATGATCAGAACGGTGGCGACGATCCGTTTGTTGTGGCCGCGCCGGTTGAAATTGCCCGTCAGCAATCCGGCCGCCGCGATCAGCATGAACGACAGGTTGTAAAACGGCATGGCCAGACGTTTGAACCCCTCCATCCTGAAACGGCGGTATATTTTTTCGGTCGGCAGCTGGTCGCGCGGCGTGGTCAGCAATTCTTTCAAACTGCGTTCGCCGTGGTTTTTGAAACGGTTGGCGGATTTTTCTTTTTGCGAAAAAAAGTCCAGATTGTAGTAATCGAAATTCAGAATGGAAAAGCGGCCGGTTTTATTGGAAAGCTCCTGCCTTGAACCGTTTTTCATGGAAATCTGCGGCACGCCGTCGCGGTAAACGATGCTGCCCTTTTGCGCCAACAACGTGACCTGACTGTCGGGGGAATGCTGGTCGTGCAGGATAATCCCTTCCAACGCGCCGTCGTCGGCCTTGTCGCGGATGTAAACGGTGATGCCGTTCGACAGGTCGTTGAATTCGCCTTCTTGAATCAGCAGATGCGAAACGTCGTGACTGATTTTCCACCGCAATTCGCGGAAATTCGCCGTTGCGTTCGGCACCAAAACCAACGAGATGTAAAATCCTAAAACCGTGAAAATGACGCCGATCGTCAAAACGGGACGCGCCAGTTGCATGGGACTCATCCCCGCGGCGCGCAGGATGATCAGTTCGCGGTCGGTGATCAGCCGGTTATAGGTGAACAGCGCGACGGCAAACAGGGCGATCGGGGAAATGATGGCCAGATAACTGGGGATCAGCATCATGGTCAGCCGGACGAACAGCCAAACGGAAACCTTTGAATTTAAAAGCATATCGAACAGGCGCAGGGATTGCGACAACCATACGATCATCAACAGTCCGGACGTGATCAGCACGAATCCGAACAGCATTTGCCTCAAAATGTATTTCGTTACTATTTTCATAGGGCGGAATTATAACGTCTGGAACGCCTTTCGTCTTCATTTTTTTAAAGAAAGTGAAAAAAAATCCGAATTGGCCAGCGGGTGGTTTTTCGCGACGACGGATTTCAGACGGTCGTCCAGAATGTGGGTGTAGATTTGCGTCGTGGCGATATCGGCGTGTCCCAGCATTTGCTGGACGGTGCGCAAATCGGCGTCGTGCGCGATCAAATGGCTGGCGAACGAATGGCGGATGACGTGCGGGGACACGCGTTGCGGCGCGATTCCGGCGTACATGGCCAGCTCTTTCAGCTCTAAAAAAAACTCTTCGCGGGTCAGGTGTCCGGTTTTGCCGGTCGAAGGAAACAGCCATCGGGATTCGCGGCCTTTGGGCAAAGTCCGTTCGCGTTCGGGCATCCAGTCGCGCAGTGCTTCTTTCGCCTTGTCGGTCAGGGGGACCATGCGGTCTTTCGCCCCTTTGCCGCGCACGATCATATAGTTTTCGCGGATGTTCGCGGCGTTCGCGGGCAATCCGACCAATTCGGATACGCGCAATCCGGACGCGTACAGGATTTCCAGTAGCGCGCTCATGCGCGGCCGTTTTTTCGCGGGCAGCAGGGCGACGGCGTCGAACAGGGCGTCGATTTCGGATTCGGACAGGTATTTCGGCAGGGAATGCCCTGTTTTCGGGGAATCCAAAGCATCCGTCGGGTTGTCTTTGCGGATTTTTTCCGTGTAAAGATACTTGTAAAATTCGCGCAAAGCCGACAAACGCCGCGCCTGCGTTTTGGCGGACAGGCCGTCTTTGACCATCGACGCCAGATAGGCGCGCAAGTCCTTGACGCCGGCGTTTTCAAACGTCCGCCGCGCGGCGTCCAGAAATTCGCCGCAGCTTTCCAAATCGCGGGTATAGGCGGCGACCGTGTTGGCCGCCGACCCGCGTTCGGCCGTGATCGTTTCGACAAACGCCGCGATCAATTCCCTGTTCATTCGCCGCCGGCCGTTTCAATCAGGTCGATCGACTGCATCGCCGTTTCGACGGCTTCGCGTTCCAATCCCGCGGCGGTCAACAGACTCAACGCGTTCAGCAATCCGGCGTAGCTGCCGTCCAAAGCGTCCAGCGCGTCCAAAACGGTGTCGCCGACGGGTTTGTTCACCGGCAGGACGGTTTTTCCGCGGGCGGCCAAAGCGGCTTCGGGCGATTCTTCCGCGAACGACGAATAGTGCCACCGTTCGTCGGCCGGCAGCAGGTCAAGCGTTTTGAACATCAGCATCAACCGGTCGATCCGCCGGATGAACGCATCGTCAATCGCTTGATGCTTTTCGGCGAACGCCATCATGTTTTCCAGCGCGGGAATGAAAAACCGGCTGTTTTTATCGGCTTTGAACGGTTCGGTGAACACCCACCCTTCGGCCGTCGTTTCGGACGCGGGGAACACCAGTTCCGCTTTCGTCATCCATTCCGCGGCCTTTTCGTTCAGTCCGGACAAAGCGAACGCTTCGATCAGACCGGCGGATTGCGCCAACGTGTCGGCGTCCGGAGTCAACGTTTCCAAAACGTCCTTGGCCGCCGCGGCAAAAGCGTAGGACAGCCCTGCGCGTTTTGCCGACGCCATGCCTTGTTTCAAATAATCCTGTTTTTGCAGGTTGTCGGCGGCCAGACTGCTCAGCGCGGCGGCCTGCCGGATCATCTGCGCGCGGAACGCGCTTCCGTCCGCCGTCGCGTTTTTGCCGGTTTCAGCCTGCTGATAAAACTGGCGCAGTTTCGACGCGGGCAGAAACCCGTTTTGAACCAGCCGTTCGGCGTCCGCCAGCTTGGCTTCGGCAGGGACGGCGTCGTCCGTGACAAACATTTTTTTGAACCATAGCGCGTCAGCCGTTTTCCGCAAAACGGCCATATCCCCGCCGGCTTTGCGCCATACGGCCGCCGTAAAGGGTGTGACCTTTTTAGGCAAAACGGTCATCGGCCGATCGTGCAAAAAATGTTCGACAGCGGCGGAAACAAACGCGTCCCTACCCTGTTCGTTGACGATTTCCAACGCGGTGAACGCCTTTTCATCCTCTTGGTTGAACGCGGCGCAAACGGCGGCCAGCTTTTGCCCAGACAAGTCGTCCGCATCGTCGTCGGCGGCGGAAAAACACGCCGCCTGCATATCGGTCAGCAATAAAATGCGTGTATAGAGGGCGTTTTGTTCGTCCGTGCGGATTTTTTCGGGGATTTTTCGCAACAAACGGTAGGCTTCGTCGAAATACCCCAGTGAAAACAGCTGCTCCAGTTTCAGGGTGATGAACGACTGCCCCGTCGTTCCCTGCGGCGGTTCTGCGGTCAAAGTCAACAGTTTGTAGCGCAGCTTTTCGGCGGCGGCCGGCAGGTTCGCGCTTATTTTGGCAAATTTCGACGCCGTAATCGGATAGGCGGCGTTTTTCCACAGGCGGTCGTTCAAAACGTCCGTTTTTGCCCCGACGCTCAATCCGTAGGCGTTCGTTTCCATCCGTTTCAACGGCAGCAACTGCACGGGCGGGATCAAATAGACCGCCTCTTGCGCGTTTGCGGCCGTTACGAAAAACAGGGACAGAAAAGCGGCGAAAAGCTTATTTTTGCAGCCGGTCATAACTGATTTCTTTTTCAACGGTTGTTTTGGGGACTTGAATGTCGTACACGGCGATGAACACGCCGAACCCGATGACGGCGATCAAAATCGGATAAACGTACCAACGCGAATTGCGGCGCATTTGGAATCCTTTCGTTCAAAATGTCAAAAATCACTTTTCTTATCCCACAATCAAGTTAAAATAAGGTTAGGTTTTTTTATCAGCAACCGGAAACACCGCGAAATGTCGGAAAAAAAGGAAATGTTGCTGCACGTGCCGTATCCGTTGGACAGAACGCTGTTTCTGGTCGGCATGATGGGCAGCGGAAAAAGCAGCGTCGGCCGCCGATTGGCGCGGATCTATTCGTTGCCGTTCGTTGACGCCGACCGTGAAATCGAACAGGCGGGCGGCGGCGATATTTGCTATTTGTTCGACCGTTACGGCGAACAGGATTTCCGTCGGGCGGAGGAACGCGTCATGGCGCGCCTGCTGGACGGGAAAACGTGCGTTTTGGCGGCGGGCGGCGGGGCTTTTCTGTCCGCGTTGACGCGGCAGGTTGTCAAGCAAAAGGCGGTCAGCGTCTTTTTGGACGCCCATGTGGATACGATCATCCGCAACACGGCGGGGCGTACGCACCGGCCGTTGTTGAACGTGGACGATCCGGCCGCGGTCGTTCGCGCGCTGTCGGACAGCCGCCGGCCGTTTTACGAACAGGCCGACATTCGTATTAAATACAAAGAGGAAACGATGGGCAAACTGTTGCGCCGGTTGGTGGCGGAAATCGACAGGTTCGCCGCAAACAGGGGGAAATGATGGATTTCGACGGATTGGTTCGCGTTGATGTCGGATTGAAAGAACACGGTTATCCGATCTATATCGGGACGGATTTTTTAACGCGCGTCGGGGAAATGATGAAACCGTTCGCGCGGTCGTCAAAGGTGTTTGTGATCACGGACAATCTGGTCGGCGCGCTGTATTTGCCGATGGTGAAAACGTCCATGGAACAGGCGGGGTTCACGGTTTTCGATCTGGTCGTGCCGCAGGGCGAGGCCAGCAAATCGTTCGACCGCGCCAAGGAATTGCTGGAACGCATATTGAAAACGGGATGTGACCGTCAAAGCGTCGTCGTCGCGCTGGGGGGCGGGGTTGTCGGCGATCTGGCGGGATTTTGCGCGTCCGTGCTGCTGCGCGGGGTGGATTTCATTCAAATTCCGACGACGCTGCTGGCGCAAACGGACAGTTCGGTCGGCGGCAAAACGGCCGTCAACACGGCGGTCGGCAAAAATCTGATCGGAACGTTTCATCAGCCCAAGGCTGTTTTCATTGATGTCAACACGTTAAAAACGCTGGATTCGCAACAAATCCTCGCCGGATTTGCCGAAGTGGTCAAATACGGGTTGGCATTGAACGCCGATTTTTGGAACTGGCTGGTTGACAACGGCGAAAGCGTTCTGGCATTGGACGACACGGTTCTGTCCTATGCGGTGGAGCAATGCTGCCGCATCAAAACCGCCGTTGTCGAAGCCGACGAGTTCGAGGAAACGGGATTGCGCGCGCTGTTGAACTATGGCCACACGATCGGCCACGCGATCGAATCCGTGACCGGCCTGCGCGGGTCGATCCTGCACGGCGAAGCCGTCGCGATCGGGTCGGTTCTGGCGACGTACCTGTCGGCCGATCTCGGCCTGTGCGACGCCGGTTTGCCGGACACTGTCGCGCAACAGTATGAAAAATGGGGATTGCCGACGCATTTCGAGGCGTTGAAAGTGTCGGAATTGATGACGGCGATGCACAGGGACAAAAAAACAACGGGAACTCATCTGAATTTTGTGTTATTGGAAGGCATCGGATCGGGCGTTTTGGTGCATGACATCGAACCGAACGCCGTGATCAAGGTGCTGAACGAAAAAGGACGCAAAAAGAATGATTTTTCCTACTACTGATCCGGACAGAGAGGAAATCTATTTCCGCCACATCGACTATACGGGATACCGCCGCGCCGATTCCCTGTGGGATATCGAGGGGCATTTTTCCGACCGCCGCACCGTGGATTGCCCGTGCATCGACCGCGGCGGCGTGATTCGGGCGGGGGAAACGTTTCACGAAATGTTTTTGACGCTGACGATCGACGACGACATGGTTGTGCGCGGATTGACGGTGCGCATTGACAAATACCCCTATAAACAATGCCCGTGCGCGCAGGCGGCCTTTAAAAACGTCGAGGGATTGCGCATTACGGCCGGATTTTCAAAGGAATTACGCCGCCGCGTTCCGGTTAAAACGGGATGCACGCATATGTTTTCACTGCTGATCGGCGCGGCGCAGGCGGCGTTTCAAACGGTGGCGCAGGTGCGAATGATGAAATACTGCCGCGGCGTGACGCCGGACGCGCTGGACACTTGTCTGGCGTGGGACGCTTCGGGCGAAATGGTCAAGCGCGAATGGCCGGATTTCTACCGCCCCGAAAAAACGGACGCGGAATGATGCGCCGCAAACACGCGTTTTCCTTTGACGATTTGACGGGACGGCCGCCGGCTGCGCCCGAACACGTTTGCGACAAAGAGGGATGTCACAAGGCGGGCGAATTCCGCGCGCCCAAAGACCGCACCCTGTCGGATTACTACTGGTTCTGTCTGGAACACGTTCAGGAATACAACGCGCAGTGGGATTTTTATCAGGGGATGTCCCCTTTGGAAATCGAAGAAGAGCTGAAACAGGACGTCTGCTGGCAGCGGCCGACGTGGAAACTGGGCGAACGGGCGGGGATCGACCCGACGATGTTCGCCGACCCGCTGGGGATTAAAAAAGAGGCGTTCGGGGATGCCGCCGATCCGGCCGCGTCCATGCGCGCCAATGCGTCGGCGTCGCATATGGATCCGGCGCTGGTCGCGGCGGCCAAAGTGCTGGAGGTCGGTTTTCCGCTGGATTTAAAGGACGTGCGGCGCAGCTATAAACGGCTGGCGAAACTCTACCATCCCGATTCCAACGGCGGCGACAAAGCGTCGGAAGAGAAATTCAAGGACGTGACGCAGGCCTACCGCCTGATCGTCAGCGTGCTGGAAGTGAAAAAACAGGGGTGAAATGTGTTGACCGGCGCGCGCGCCGTGAAATATTATCCGCCCGAACACGTTTTTTTAATCGCGGGGTGTCATGAAAATTTTGGTGGGACTGAGCGGCGGCGTCGATTCTTCGGTCGCGGCCTATTTGATGAAAAAAGCCGGTCACGAAGTGATCGGGGCAACCATGTCCATTTGGGAAAAGGGGCGGTCTTTTTCGCATATGACGGGGGGAGACGGCTGTTTTTCCCCGCACGAGGAGGAGGATATCGAATCCGCGCGGAAAATTTGCGAAATTCTGGACATCCCGTACCGCGTCGTCGATTGCACGGCAGTTTACAAACAAACGGTTTTGGAAAATTTCAAACACGAATACATGGCGGGGCGCACGCCGAACCCGTGCGTGTGGTGCAACGCCAAAATCAAATTTCAGGCTTTGCCCGACGCCGCGAAACAACAGGGGATCGAATTCGACAAATTCGCGACGGGGCATTACGCGCGCGTCGTTTTGAATGAAAAGACGGGATTTTACAACCTGCTCAAGGGTGTCGATCCGAAAAAGGATCAATCCTACTTTCTCTACCGTTTGGGTCAGGAACAGCTGGCGCGCGTCATGCTGCCGCTGGGGGACAAGACGAAATCCGAAATCCGCCAAATCGCGCGCGAGGCCGGATTGCCCGTCAGCGAAAAACCCGACAGTCAGGATTTTTACACCGGCGACATCAACGACATTTTGCAGGCCGAACCGAAGAGGGGCGACTTTGTGACCCGCGACGGCAAAGTGCTGGGACATCACAACGGTTTTTGGAACTACACCGTCGGCCAGCGCAAAGGATTGGGGATCAGCGCGGAAAAACCGCTGTACGTTTTGGGGTTTGACAAGGAAAAAAACAACGTCATCGTCGGGTTCGAGGATCAAAACGTCTGCCACGGATTGACGGCGACGACGCTGAACTGGACGGCGGGCGTTCCCGTGACCGAACCCGTTTCCCTGATGGCGAAAATCCGTTCGTCGCAACAACCAACGCCCGTTTCCGTCGCGCCGGCCGGAACGGATTCGATATCGGTCGAATTTGAAAACACGCAACGCGGCATCGCCCCCGGCCAATCCGTCGTTTTGTACGACGGCGATCTGGTGGTCGGCGGCGGATTGATCCAACGGTGATATAAAGATTCCGTCATTATGGAAGCCCCCGCGTAAAACGCGGGGACTTTTGCGTTTTTCAGGCTTTCGCCTTGATTTTCTTTTTGCCTTTCCAAACGATCAGGAACACGGCGGACAAAATCAAAACGATCCCCGTCGCGATTTTCAACGTCATCGCTTCGCCGAACAACACAACGCTGATGACGACGGCGGTCACGGGTTCCAACGCGCCCAAAATCGCCGACAGCGTCGGGCCGATCAGCTTGATCGTGATCGTCATTGTTTCCAGCGACACGATCGTCGGGAATAGCGCGACGCCCAGCACGCATCCCCAAATGAACGGCGTGTCCAGCCGCGCAATATGTTCCGTTCCCGTCGCCAAATTGAACGCGAAAACGAAAATGCCGAACAGCATGACATAAAATGTCAGTGTCGTATAAGGAATGTGGTGCAGGGCGGGCAACTTTTTCAGCGCGACCATGTACAGCGCGTAGCTCAGCGCCGACATCATCACCAAAAAGAAACCGTACATATTCAGCGTTTCGCCGTTTTTTCCTTCGTAAAACATGGAAATGCCGGCCGTTGTCAAAACGATCGCGCCAATGGTGCGCATGGACAGCTTTTCTTTGAAAAACACGGACATGATGATCGCGACCATGATCGGATAGATAAACAGAATGGTCGAAGCGATGCCCGCGCCGATGTAATTGTAGCTCATGAACAGGGTCAGCGACGACATCGAAAAAATAACGCCCAGCGGGATCAGGAACAACGCTTGCCGTCCCGAAATCTTCAGTGAATGTTTTTTAACGACCGTCACCCACAACCCGTACAGGATCAGCGCGAACAAATAACGGTAGAATAAAACGGAATTGACGCCGAACCCCAGTTTGTACAGCGGCAGGGCGAACAGCGGGTTCGTCCCGTACGCGCACGTTCCGGCGATTCCCAGCATCACGCCTTTGGTTTTTCTGGTCATAATCCAACTCTCCCAGTGACTAAGCGGCGGAAAGATAGGATTTCCGCCCGCCGCTGTCAAGCGGGAAAAATCACGAACGGCCGGTGTTGGCAAAGTTCTGTTCCGCGGAATTTTTGCCCAGATATTCGATGTAATCGTAAATTTCTTCCGGCCGGACACCGCTTTCGTCCAATGCTTTGGCGACGATCGCGTATTCCATGCCCATGTTCGTTTGGAACACGGCGCTGTCATCTGTGTTAACCGATACGGGGATGTCGAAATCCGGCCGGTTTTCAAGCGAATAAAGCCGGTGGCCGTTCAAATGGAACAAAGGCAGGTCGGCGAAATTGTCGATCGGCGCGATTTTGCGGTTGGACGACGGATTGACCTCGACCGCGATTCCTTTGTCGGCGATGTTTTTCTTTAACAGGTTTTGGCAAACGCGCAGGCAGTCCAGATAAAATCCGTCCGCATTGATCATGACGGTTTTTTGACGCAGTTTGTCGTAAGTGTCGTCATACAGATATGTAAAGTGAAGCTTTTGCGCCGTTTCGTTTTGTAGCGCGTCATTGTAAAATTCACATTCGCCGTTTTGCCGCCAATCGTATTTCACCAAACGGACGGGGACGTTGCTGTCGAAATGAAGCGCCGACGCGCCGGCGCGCAAATGCCACGATGAAACATAGGTGCCGATGTCGATGTTTCTGTACGGTTCCCGACCGCCGAACAGCGAATCGCGCACGGTGTTGAACCGGTCGGCCAGCTGGAACGCCTGTGCCGGATGGTCGCCGCTTTGGATCAGCATGAAATACATCCACGCCAGATTGTCCAGATATTCGCCGGTCTGAATGGCGACGCGCCTCATTCTGGTTTCGGCCAGCTGCTGCGGATCGGCGCCCAAGGCCAGCGCGTGTCCCAACCGGTCGCCGCGGCGAAAATTCAAAAACTCGACCGTTTCATAAATCGCGCGCAATCCGGAACACAGCGACACATACACTTCGCCCGCGTGATAGGTGAAATGCAAATCCGGCTTGATCTGGCGGCATCGCCGGAAATGCGGGGCGAACAATTCGGGGCGGGCGTTCAATTCGTCGCCGGCCGCGTCAATGCCGACCAGCAATCGGGAATATTCCGATTGCAGCAGTTTGAGAACGGGGCGCGTATGTTTTTCCAGCTCCCTTTCTTGTCTTCGGCGCGCGTCGCAGGCGGAAAGTTTTTTGTCCGGCTGACGTTTGATAAAATGAAAAATATATCCCAACCGGACGTTGTCTTTTTTGCCGCTGGCGTTTTGAAACGCCTGTCGCAAAGAATCGTCCAGCGTTTCCAATGCGCGGCCGGATCGTGGCGTTATTCGACATTCAACGGATGAAACGACGCCCTCTTCCGAATATTTGTCGGCGACGCTTTGATACAGCAGGTTGTTCCATTTTTCATTGAAACGTTCGGCGTACAGATCTTTGCGGTCTTGCCGGTCTTGGAATTTTTCAAACCCCATGCCGGTGTTGTCCAGCGCGAATTGAAAATGGAATTGCGCCGATCCGACCAGATACAGGTTGAATAAATCCCTGACGAACAAAGGCATGGCCGCGATATTTTCAAAGCATTTCCGTAAAAAGCCGCGTTCAATGGAATATACCGTTTCAAGCCCTTTGCTCATTTTGTCCGAATGTGTTTCATACAAACGCCGCCGCATCGCGTCAAAATCGGTTTTGTACGGCTCCAATTCGATATAGGATTTGGCTTTTACAACCGACATCAGGCTTTGTGAAACATTTTCGTCTTCTTCGTTTTGCAGAAACGTTTCCAAAAACAGGCGAAGCATTTTTGTTTTCAAATAAACAAGGTCGTCGAATTTCTTTTTATGTGCAGATTTTTTCTTATGCTCGGGATTTTTCTTGCCCGCGACAATTTCCTTATATATGAATGCGAATCGGTTAAGTTCCGTCGAATAGCCCGAAGCGTTCAAGTGCATATGGTTTTCGGCGACGCCGATACGCTGCAAAATACGGTAAAGCCGTTCGTTGTCGTGACGTATCAGAAAACATCGTTCTTGGCAGCGCGGCGCGCGGGCGGCGACATACACATCCGGCGGCGCGACGTTGATGAAATCGTTCCAAACCAACAGATCGTCGAATTTGACTTCGACGCGGCCGTCTTTTTCGATCAACAGTCTGTCGGCCGCGATTTTAAACAGCTCGTCCGCGAAAAACGGTCGTTTGTCGCCGATTACCGTTGACACAATGTTTCGCAAAACCGCCGGCGAATAATTGGACGGGTACAGATATAGATACCGTTTTTCAATCGATTGGTAAACGTCGGATTCGCAAAGGTCGAACGCCGTCCCCGGCCGGTAACCGGTTGTGGAAAATCTTTCACACAACCGGTCGAAATCGGCGTCCTTATAAACACAACGGATCAGACGTTCCAGATTCTTCATTGCAGCATATCCGCCAATTTCGGATATTTTTCAAGGAAGTAGGTGAAAATCTGTTTTTGATTTTCTATTTCTTCATTCGTCCGCCGCTTTTTGTTTTTTAAACTTTCAATTAAATTATTCGCGCGTACTTTGTCGTCGCTGGATAATTCTGAAAATTCAGCTATTTTTGCGGCAAACTTACGCCATTCATCAATTCCTTGCTTGAAAAAATTTTCAAGAGGTTCAGGTTTTAAAGAACCGACCGCTTGGATAACATCGTCATCAAAAACATCTTTAACGGGGGTGTTAACAGGATACAGATGCGAAATGGACAGTCTTAAACTCTCTTCATAAGGGGAATGCATTTTTCCATCCGCTTTATTACAGAGAAGACGATTGATCTTTTTGTAGATGTAGGGTCTGTAAGCTTCTTCTTTATTATAAAAAGTTATCCGCATAAGCGCATCCACATCAAACAGCGAATAGAATACGTATGATTTTTCCTGTTCCGCCGTTTGCAGATATGATTTTTTCAAAACGGCTGAAAAGGGATCCGCACGGTAATTAATTTTGTTTTTCTTTTTCTTTTCCATTTCGGATGGCAGGAAAATCTGGTCGTGATACAGCGGCCTGAATCTGTAAAAACCGCTGCCGGTGGACGTTTTAGGACGCGCTTCATTCCAAATTTTGCTTTTTCCCATAATTCGGGAATAGGCAATTTGGCCGGCCAGTTTCCGCAAATCTTTTTCTTCAATATTTTGGGCAATGAAAATGTAATCAATCGCATTTGAATGGGCGGGGGCGTATAGAAAATTATCCGGCATGAAAGTGCAGTTGATCAGTTCACTGTATGGTGTGTTTGGAAAACAAAATTCATCGCTTTCACGAGTGGCATTGGGATCGTTATCGTTCTCATTATCTTCATCGTCGGTGGGAGCGTTGACGTTTTTGTTCAAGTCTTCATTTTTCAGATTAAGAAATGCGGTCAGCAATTCAATGGAATACAAGATCTTGACAAGATAGCAAAAATACATGATGTCTTCGTCAAAGGCACAGCGGCTTTTCAATTCGTTCAAAAAACGTATCACGTCGCCGATTGTGACGTTGTAGGATTGGACGGCTTCAATGGCTAAAAATTCATTTCCTTTCATCGGTTCGTCTTGTCCTTTTGGCGCGTTTTTTAAAAAAACGTCCATTTTTGAACAAATATAATAGTTTTTATTTTTAACGCTTGTTTTTGACCATTCATCTAAAATAGGAAAATATTTTGTGTTCAGATTCACCTTCGCCCGATAAAGGATATAGTTCCGGTATATTTTCAGGTTTTCTTTTAAATTGTCCTTTAACAATTCATCATTATTGCGGATCTCTTTCATTTCCATCATCATACGGATAAACGCCAGAATTTCACGCAATCCGTTCGGATAGATCAGGTGAACCTTTTCCTTTTCATCAATCGGATCCAACGGCAGGGCCAGTTTGTCGCGCACCAGTTTTGACATAAAGTTATGTAGAGTTACATATGGAGTCGTATCAGGGTCATTTTTCGATTTTTCATTAAGAGTATCGCTAAAATCGTTTTTCAATTTTTTTGAAAATTCATTTTTGGATGCCTCGTCTTTGAAAAAAGGGTGCAAAACCGTCATGGTGGATTCGCTGAAAAATTCCTTTTGTCCGCGCAGGTAAAAACGGCGGGAAACGGGGAATTGCTTTTCATAAAACTGCAATGACTGGTCTTTGATTTCCGCTATTGAAAGGATATTTTTTTCTAAAAGCTGTGCGTTTTGCGCGATCAGGTGGTCTTGAATGGCGTTCAACAGCTGGATTTCACGGAACGCCAGCAAAACGATGCAATTCCCGTTCAGACATTTTTGAATATCCTCGATCATTTGGTAAATATGTTTGTTTTCGACCAGATCCAGATCGTCAATGCAAACGACCATTTTGGGTTTTTGGGAATATCCTTTTACCGCGTAAAAGGCCTCAATGAATTCATGCAACAGGTGTTTGAATTTCGACCGGTTTTGGATGCTGGAAACAATGTCGGCGGTGTGGCGTTCCTCGTAGAAACGTTCTTTGTTGGATTTGAGGTCCGCGATGACATTCATGATTTCATCCAGCTTGTTGTTAAAATTAAGGCGATTGTTATTGCGTTCGCTGTTCCAACCGGAACGGCAGTCGTCCACAGGAGTATTTTTGATTTCATCGGCAAGTACACTGATGAAAAATTCGTTGATGGACAGGGAATCGTCGAAAATGCTGGGGTCGATCAGGTTGGTGACATAAAAATCGGAGTCCTTGCCGTTTGTTTTTTGGTTCTTCAGCTCTTTCATAACGGAACGCAGCAGGGACGTTTTACCGCATCCGCGATCGCCGATGATACAGATGACTTTGTTTTTTTCCGTTTCCGAAGCGTCGTCGCCGTCGCATAACTTGGCAATAGCTTTAACGTTTTCCGCCAACAGGCCTTTTTCGTTTTCCAATACGGGTTTGGTGACGCCGCTCCAATCGAATTCCATGATTTTCCCTCCTCCGGAAATATAGATAAAACGGATGATTTTGGAAAATGTTATCCGTTTTGATTGTGAAAGTAAAGGTTTTTGTCAATCGGCAATTTGCGAGTCAGGGTTGCTTGTCCGGATATGAAAAAAGCCTTTCCCGTCGGGAAAGGCTTTTCGGTTTTGCAGAAGCGGCGGGGATTACCAGCCGAAACCGCCGCGTTTGGAATATTTGGAAACCGTAGCGCGCATACGGGCGACTTCTTCGCCGGATTCGATTTCCGTAAAGCGCAGGTTGACGGTGTATTCCTTGATCGTTTTGCCGTTCAGGGTTTTCGGGTTCATGCGGACGGCACCGAAAATTAGCAGTTCCGCGCCGGTCTGTTTGCCGATTTTGCGAATGTCGGACGTTTTGACCATGCCTTCGTTTTGATAGCGGATCTCTTTCAAGATGCGGTCGCGCGCGTTGGCGTCGATCAGCCGGAAATCGCCGGTTTCGGACATTTGCTGCAAAAATTCGTCGTTCATGTCGTCAATGGGGAAATACGCTTCCGACGTTTCATTCTGGACTTCGGCGATGAATACTTTGGGACGGTGGCCGAGAGTGTTCAGGTAACGTTGGAACCCGCGGTTGTTGTCCATTTTCTGCATGATTTCCTTGATGGTGTTCTGCGTATCCGTCAACAACCATTCATCGGTGATTTCCATGGCTTTGGCGTCGCCTTCGGCCGTGGACAGGCGTTCGGCTTTGAACCCGGAACATCCCTGCAGCGCCAAAACGGACGCCGTCAGCAGGGCGATAAAAGATTTTTTCATGGGATGCTTTCCTTTGTTAGAAACTCAAATTCAAAATGTTTTCGTTCAGGTAGGCTTTCAGCGATTCCAAAGCTTGCGCGTACGCCTGCTTTTCGCTCAGCCCCGATTCCGTGAACGTCGCGGTCAGCACTTCGACGACGGCGCCTGTTTTGTCGGGTGCTTTCATCGTAAAGTGGAAATCGTATTTGACAAAGCCTTCGATTTTCAAAAAACGGCGTTCGGATTGCAGGGACACGACGACTTTCGGTGTTTGTTCCGACGCGTATCCGGCGAACGTGTAACCGTTTTCCTTTAACACGCTGCGGACGGCCTGATCAAACGATTTGGCGGCCTTTCCTTCGACCGTCAAAAAGATTTTATGTTTGCCGACGCGCGCCTTTTTATTGCCGTACACCTGATTATAGGTGACGGTTTCAGCCATCGGCGAACCGGTCAGGACGATATAGCGTTGGTTCAAACCGCGGCGTTGTTCGTACATTTTTTCCAGCTTCAGCGCGGCGGCCGGCGAATCTTCGTTCAGCAGCGCCGCCATTTTCTGGTCAGTGTCAAAGATTTCCTCGCGCGTCATGCGGGCGGCGACGGGTTTGTCCAAAACGGCCAGAGCATATACGTCCTTGCCGTCCGTATGCGTTTTCCGGATCTCGACGGCGTTCAACAAAACGTCGGCCGTTTCGGAAACGTAATCGCGCGCTTTGGAATACGAACCGGTGTCGTCCTGCCGTTCTTCGGATTCAAAAGTTGATTTGATTCGGGCTTCAAACACCTTGGCCAATCCGGCGCGGGCGGACGCTTCCGCCAACGCGGGGCGCGTCCCCGTGCCGACGGCGCACAATTCGTCTTTGGCGCAGACGGCGTAGGGGTCGTTGATCCATTCGGGTTTTTGACCGGCCGTCTGAGCCGACGCGCAAGCGGTCAGCCCCAGAACGACGGCCGTTGAAAATAACCGTTTCATCATGGATGTGCGTTCCGTGATCAATTTTCGGCGCGCAGATCGGCGACGTAGTTGTCAACGGCCTGCGACATGGCGGCCTTGTCTTCGCCTTTCAGCGTGCGCATGGTTTTGGCTTTGTACATTTCCAGCGCGTCGGCCAAAGCGGCTTTGGTGATTTTCACGACAACGTCGCATTTATAGGCGGTGTAGTCCTTTTCCGCGCCCATTTCCTTTTTGTACGCGCGTTTTTCCCAATATTTTTCACCGACGACAACGCCGTGCAGGTTGACCTGAATGTTTTGCTGCAACGTGTCTTTCATCCGCGAATTCGCGTCGTCGTTCTGGGATGCGCTGCTTTCCTCGAATGCGCCCATGATTTCCTGCGCGATTTCAGACGCGATTTTCTGCGTGGCGCGGGTTTCGGCGGCTTTCAGGCACAGACGCTGGTTGACGTTTTGCGCGTCGGCGACGAAATAGCGGTTCTTTTTGGCTTCGGACGACGAATCGATCTTGTGCGCTTTGGATTGGTGCGTCCACGCGGGAACGGATTTTTCGGAACCGTCCGTTTTGACATAGTCGGGCTTGAATCCGGCGCAGGCGGCCAGCAGGCACAGGGCGGAAACGGTCAGCAGTTGTTTTTTCATGGGTAAATCTCCTTTAGTTAATTACCGGTAATTGCATTTTCACCCGTTTGGCAGGTTCAGGTCAACTAAAACCGCGCGGGAATCTTTGATCGTCAGGGGAAAAGTCGTCAATTCCTTTCCGTTTGACAGGACTTTTCCGGTGTATTCGCCTTTTTTCAAAGCGGCGGACTGTTGGAAAATGGCGTCGGGCAGCAATCCCCAATACCGCACGTCGGCGTATTCGCTGGCTTCGATCAATCGGGCTGACGTCGCGAACGCCGCATAAGCCGACAGAATTTTCAATCCGTCGTTCGGGTCGAAAACAGAGCAGGCGGACACGACGGCGGCGGCGTATTTCGCAGTCAGGCGCGTTCCTTTTTCGGCGATGATGCCCGCGCGTTCGTTTTGATATTCTTTATACGCCGTTTCGGAAACGGGATCGGTCAGGACGAACGGTTTGTCAACAACGGTTCGGCCGTTTTTATCCGAAACGGTCAGGCGGTATTCTTTGGCTTTTTCCGGTTCGGACATCGACGGGATTTCAAAGGAAATGCGCTGCCCCGGCAAAATGTACCCCAGACACGACGACAGATTGTTGTTTGATCCGGCCGCCAGAAAAGCCGCCCACGGAATGGTGAAGTCAACCTTTTCCGGTTTTTTCGCGGCAATGAGGCCGGTTTTCAAAACGATTTTGACGTTTTCCTTGCGCGGCGGGTCGGCGTACAGGTCGGCGCCCTTGGCTTCGGCGTATTTTTTCAGCGCGGCGGTGTTTTCCCCCGCGAAAGACGGATAGTCCGCGTAAACGGAATCCAGCAGGCGGGCGACATCCTTGTACAGCTGGCGCGCGATCTGCCGGTCGCCGGTCGATCCGTAAATGTCGTGGATTTCCGCGCCAAACGTTTTGGCCAGCATATCCTGCTTGAACGCTTTGGAATCTTTGGATTCGTTCGTAAAGGTCGTCAGCAGGCTGTTCCAATCCAGTATCGACGCGCGCGCCGCGTTGAAATGCAGCCGCTTTTCGGATTCGGAAAAGTCTTTGCGGTCAACCGTTTTCACTTCGCCGTTTTCGTTGACGACGCGGGGTTCGCAGTATCCCCGTTCATACAGGCGGTAATGGGTCAGCGACTGGTAAAAGCGCAGCAGGGAAAGTTCGTATTTTTCGCCCTTGTACGGGATCAGGCCGTCCCCCGCGATTTGCGCGGCGACGGATTTGGAAACGCTGGTCGTATATAGCCGGACGGACAGGTCGCGCGCCTGATCGAAATTTTCCAACGCTTGGCAATATTCGCCCTTTAAATAGTGCATCGATCCCAATTCAAGGAACCGCACCAGACGCGACGCTTTGTCCGTGTAAAAATCGTCGTCCGCGGCCACGCGCACGGCCGCGTCGAAATCGCCGTTTTGCACGGCGGCGATGAATTTCGCGTGTTCCCGCCCCGTGTGGCCGCACGCGGTCAGGCAGAAAAGAACGAAAGAAACGACGGCTTTTTTTAACATCGGCGAACCCCGTTTTGACACGCGTATTCTAACGGACTATGCCCCGAAACTCAAGTGAAACGGTTAAAACGATGTCAAAGTCGCCAATTCGGCGCGCAGTTCGGCGATGCCCGCTTTGGTTTCCGAGCTGGTCGGGAAAATGACGGGATAGGCGGCCGTGTGCTTGGCCAGAATTTCGTGCGTTTTCGCGGTGACGGTTTTCAGCGCGCCGGCGGAAATCTTGTCCGTTTTGGTCAAAACGACCTGATAGACGACGGCGGCCTTGTCCAAAACGGTCATCACGTCCAAATCGGCCTTTTTAACACCGTGGCGGCTGTCGATCAGCAGACAGACGCGGCGCAGGTTCGGGCGGCCTTTCAAATACAGGGTGACCAGTTCCTGCCACGCGCGGACGGTTTCGACGGGGGCTTTGGCGAATCCGTACCCCGGCATATCCACCAGCCGCAAGTATCCGCCCAGATCGAAAAAGTTCAGCTGCTGCGTCCGGCCGGGGGTGTTGGACGTGCGCGCCAGCGTTTTTCGTCCCGTCAACGCGTTGATCAGGCTGGATTTGCCGACGTTGGACGTGCCGGTGAACGCGATTTCCGGTTCTTTGCCCGCGGGCAGCTGTTTCAAATCCGCGACGCTGAGCATGAACGCGCAGTCTTTCAGGAACAGCAGGCGGCCTTTTTCAATCAAGGCCGCTTGCCGTTCGTCGGTGTTCGTTCCGTCCGTCACGCCTTTTTCCCCTTTTTGGCTTTAAAGCGCAGGGCGTATTGCTGCATCATGGACAGGATGTTGCTCCACGTCCAGTAAATCACCAGACCGGACGCCAGATGTCCCAGCAAGAACGTCATCATGATCGGCATGAACGTCAGGATCATGTTCTGCGTTTTGTCCGGCGTTTTGGGGTTCATCTGCTGCTGCAGCAGCATGGTCGCGCCCATCAGCAACGGCCACACGCCGATGTCCAGCGCCGCGGGAATCGGCCAGTTCAGCGTGCCGAACAGCGTGAAAACGGAGCTGGGGTCGGGCGCGGACAGGTCGTGAATCCAACCGTAGAAGGGGGCTTGGCGCAATTCAAGGGAGATGTACAGTACTTTGTACAGCGAGAAAAACACCGGAATCTGGATCAGCATCGGCAAACAGCCGGCCGCCGGATTGACGTTGTTGACGCGGTACAGTTCCATCATTTCCTGATTGAAACGCATCTTGTCATCGCCGCAGCGTTCGCGCAGCTGTTCGATTTTGGGTTGCAGATCTTTCATCCGCGCCATGTTTTCAAACGATTTGTTGGCGATCGGGAACAACGCCAGACGCAACAGGAACGCGAAGAACAAAATCGCCAACCCCATGTTGCCGAACAGCGTGTTGAACCAGCTGAGGATGAAGAAAAACGGTTTGGTCAGAAAATAGTACCACCCGAAATCGACCGTCAGATCGAAACGTTTGATGCCCAAATCCTTTTCATAGCCGTCAATCAGCTTTAATTCCTTTGCGCCCGCGAACAACCGGCCGGTCGTCTGCACGGCCTGCCCCGGTTCGATCACCGTCGGCGGCATCAGGTAATCGGCCTGATAATGTTTGCCGGCGGACAGATCCTGCGCGCTGAATTTGACGGTGACGTTCGGCGCGGCCTGATCAAACGCCAGCACGGCCATCCAGTATTTGTCGGTGATGCCCGCCCAGCCGCCGGTCGTTTTGAACGACGCCATTTCCTCCTTGTTCATTTTGTCATAGGCGTATTCTTTCAGCGAACCGTCCAGATAGCCGACCATGCCTTCCAGCACGGCGCCGCGCTGGGACGGCGGAACGTTCGTGCGGCCGACCAATCCGTAATTGAACAGGGTGACGATCTTTTCGCCGTAGTTTTCGATGCGGTCGGAAACGGTGAACATATAGTCTTTGTCAACGGAAATCTGACGGATAAAACGCAACCCGGCCTGATTGTCCCATGTCAGCGTCAACGGTTTTTCGGGCGTCAGCTCCGTATCGTCCGTGTTCCACACCGTTTCCGAATTGGGCAAAGCCAGCGCGTCCGCGGATACCCATCCGAATTCGGCAAAGAACGGATAGGACGTGCCGACGGGCGACAGCAAAGCGATGTGAGGACTGTCCTCGGCCAGCGTTTCACGGTATTTCGTCAAAGACAGATTGTCAAAACGCGCGCCTTTCAACCGCAGAGAACCCGCCAGCGACGGGGTTTTAACGGCGACATGGCGAAATTCGTTGACGGCTTGTTCGCGGCTGACGGCGGGGGATTTTGTTTCCGTTTTGCTGACGGCGGCCGGCGCGGGCGCATAGGATTGTTCCGCGATTTGTCCGGCGGCCGGTTTCGGCGCCGCGGGGGCGGTCGCTTCAACCGTCTGTTGAGGGGCGGGTTGGGGCGCGGGCGGGAACGCCGCGTCCACGGCAAACAGGAAAATGGCCGAAAAAACAATGGCCAAAATCAAATTGCGTTTTTCAAATGTGTCTTTTTCCATCAGTTCACCTAATGTTTTTGCGGTTTTACTTTTCGGGAACGGGGTCGTATCCCGATCCGCCCCACGGATTGCAGCTCAGAACGCGTTTGATCGTCAGCCATGTTCCTTTGAGTGCGCCGAAACGTTCCAAAGCTTGTACGGCATAGGCGGAACACGTCGGCGTATAGCGGCACTTGCCGGGGATAAAGCGCGATATCTTATCCTGATACAGCCGGATAAGCCAGATTAAAAAACGGGTCGGCGCGTTATTTTTTTGTCGCGCGGACGGTTCGACGGTTTCGACGGCCGCTTCGGAGGATTCCCGCGGCGCGGCGTCGGGCAGGGCGGCGGCGAAAACGCAGGAAAACAGGGCGGCGGCGAAAACGGTGAAGCACACGGCGTAAAACGTCCGGCGGCCTTTGACGGCAAAGGCGGGCTTTTCCGTTTTCGGCGGCACGGGGTCGTATCCCGACCCGCCGAACGGGTTGCACCGCAAAACGCGTTTGACCGTCAGCCACGTTCCTTTGACCGCGCCGTGGACGCGCAACGCTTCCAGCGCGTAGGCGGAACACGTCGGCGTGAAACGGCAACACGGCGGTTTCAGCGGGGACAGGAATTTTCTGTAAAACTGAACCAGTTTCGTCAGAACGACAGCGGCAAAAGACGGGGCGTCCCCGCCGTCGCCGTCATTCCTGATTTCCCGTGTCGGTTTCGCTGTCATGGATGGCCTGTTTGATTTCTTTCAGGGCGAAATTGAAATCCCTGTAAAGCTTTTTATAGGGGATGTCGATCGTGGCGAAGCGCGCGACGACGACGTAATCGTATCCGGCGACCGCTTCGACAGGCAACAAAGCGGCGCAAACGGCGCGCAAACGGCGCTTCGCCCTGTTGCGGCAAACGGCGTTTCCGATTTTTTTGGTCGCCGTGTATCCGATTCGGAAAACGGGCGGATTGAATACGCGCCGCGTTTTCGCCGCCTGCAATACGAAACCGGACCTCACCGCTTTAAACCCGTTTCGGGTGACGTGCAGGAAGTCCGGTCTTTTCTTTATCAATACCAATTTGTTTGGCATACCCGCTGTATCCCGCGGGGATGATTACACGGCCAAACGCTTGCGGCCTTTGCGGCGGCGATTGTTCAAAACCTTGCGTCCGCCAACCGTTGCCATGCGGGTACGAAACCCATGACGGCGAGTCCGGACGATTTTGCTGGGTTGATATGTACGTTTCATGGACAACTCCGTTTATCTAATCAAATCGAGTAACTTCATATACCTTGTTCAAAGCGGAGAGTCAAGAACGGGTTTTCGTTTTTTATGAAATTTTTAGCAAAGCCGGTTGATGAAATCGCAAACCGCGCCGCAAACGGCGTGTTCCAATCCGAAATGCGCGCTGTCGGCTTCGGCCAGTTCGACGGGATGCCCCGATTCCCGCAGCACGGCGCGGGAAAAGTAATCGACCGTTTTCGGGAATATTTCGTCGCGCGCGCCGCGTGCCAGCAGGACGGGGACGGCGTTCGCGGGGCGGTCGCGCAATCTGTCCGCGCCGACGATGCCTGATCCGATCGAAATCAACCCGCCGAGGTTTTCCAACCCGTCGCAAAACAGCGCCGTTTCAAAGGCGGTGATGCCGCCTTGGGATATGCCGGCTAGAAAACAGTCGCGCGCGCTCAATCCGTATGCTTTTACCGTTTTTAAAACAAAGCGGTTCAGCCGGACGGCCGTTTCGTGGATTTCCGGAACGGTTCGCGCGATCAATTCACGCTGTTCGGGACGCGCCAGATACGGCATGAACGAACACAGGCGGCCGTCGAACAGCGTTTCGTCCAGATTCCACCATTGCCGCCGCGACGGATCGTTTTCGGGCGGCACGGGCGCGGTTCCGTCCAAAACGACGACGGCGGCGTCCGCGCGGGCGGCGGCCAGCTTCGCGCCGAAATCGGCGTTCGACGCGGCGTCCCCGCCGTATCCGTGCAGTAAAAAGATCAATTCGCCGACGGTTCCGCCGTCCGGTTCAATGCTCAATCCGGTCAGCCCGTCCGTTTCAAAAGGGATCGTCCGCGTGTTCATATCCGTTCCTCCGCCGTTTGATTGTAAGGCGGGTTTCCTTGATTTTCAATCGGGTTTTCGGTATGATTGCGGTCACACTTTATTTAAAAGGATCGGTCATGGCGGCACTTTCTTCGCGATTGGAGGATTATCTGGAAACCCTGTTTCATTTGGAAACGGTCGGGGAAAAGCAGACCGTGACGGCGTTGGCCGATCATTTGAAGCTGACCAAGGGAACGATCGCGACCGTCGTTAAAAAAATGGCGGAACAAGGGTTGGTGCGTCACGAATCCTACGGCGCAATCCAGCTGACGCCGGACGGCCGGCGGATCGGGTGGCGCGTGTATATGAAGCACGAGCGGCTGACCTCTTTTTTCCATGATTTTTTAGGGGTGGACGCGGGACGGGGCGAAGAGATCGCCTGTTTGATCGAACATCATCTGGACGGGCGGGCGGCCGAACGGTTTTTCGGGCTGGTCGATTTTTTACAGGACGCGCAGGCGAATCAAAAAGGGTGGACGCAAGAGCTGTTCCGGTCTTTGGACGCGGCCGTCCGGCTGCCCGCTCCTTTGACGGTGGCGGCATCGGCGTCGGGGTGCGTCAACCGGTTGACGGGGGATGAAAACATCCGCCGCCGGTTAGCCGAATTCGGCGTTGTCGAGGGAGCGCGTCTGAATAACGTCCGGTTTGTCGAATCCGAAAACAAATACGCGTTTGAAACAAACGGCCGAAGCGTTGTTTTGGATGCCGCGGCCGCCGCGACGGTGTGGATCGTTTGATCCCTTATTTTCCTTTTTTCCGTTTTTTTGCCGATGCCGCGGGCGCGTTTTTGACGGCGGCCGGTTTGGCTTTTTTCTCCGTTTCCGGAACGGTCAGAAATGGCAGAACGGCCGTCGCCGTTTCGCGCGGCATTTGGTACAGCCAGCGATTATGCCGGTTTTCCAGATCGGCAGCCTCTTTTTTGACATCCTGCGCGGCGTCCTGCGCGGCCGAAAAAGCGACGGCGACGAACGGCTTTGAACCGTTCAAATACAAGAACAGGTAAACATTCAATCCGTCGAATGTTTCGATCATCGCGGATGAAAACGGTGTCTTCGTTTTCAAATCCGCCGGCCGGACGGCGACATCGTCAAATTCAAACGCGCCCAGCGTTTCCTCCATTTTTTTCACAAAGATCGGGTCAATGATGAAATGACCGTCCGATAAAAACACGGGCTGCAGCGCAGCGTCCGGCGACGAACGTTTATAGACGGCTTCGCGCGTTTTGCCGCCGTCCACGAAAGTGATCGACGCGATCCGTCCGGCGGGCAGGGGCAGCAGCCGCGTGTTCAGCCACGACCGCAGGTCGCCCGTCACGTCAATGTCGCCGCGCACCAGCCACGACCGCGCGTCATCGGGCAGACGGACGAAATATCCCTGACCGTTTTTGAACAAGCTGTCGTTGTGTTTTCCGACCAACAGGGCGGCGACGGCGTTTCCTTCGGCGTCCATCAGGGAAACCTGATAGGATTTCGCGTTTTTGTCCGTGCTGTCCTCGACCTGCAAATCGGGATAAAATTCGGGCAATGCCGTTTTCGGTTCCGCCTTTTCCAATCCCGCCAGCCCCAGCAGCATATTGCGGATTCTGTCCCTGTCCGCGGGGTATCCGTCCGCTTCGGTCAGCATCCACCCGCCCGCGCCGTCGCGCATGAACGTTTTGGTCGTGCCGGCGTGTTCGATCGAAACGACTTCGACGCCGTTCAATTTGTCGATCAATCCGGGGAACAGAGGTTCGCCGAAAAATTCGCCGACGGAATGGTCGGGCGTCCATATCCAGACGCACACGGCCGTGATCAAAGCGACGACGGTCGCGGCAAACAGTTTGTAAAACGAGCGCGGATTCATGGGCGGCTTTCCTTATTCTATCGGGATTGCGTTCGTCTGACGCGCCGGCGCCAGACGACAAACAGGGCGACGGCCATCAGCAACGCCGGCACCAAAACGACGTTCAGCAGGATGATCGTCGAACGCAGGGCGAAAATGTCGCGGCTCAGCACGCTTTGAACGGAACGCAGGTCGGCGCGCAGGGTCAAGATCCGTTCTTTCAGCGACTGGATTTCCGATTTGTCCTCGCGCGATAAGATGTCGCCGCCGTCGTCGGGCGCGCGTTCCGTCAAGTATTGCAAGCGGTTTTGCGCGGTCTGCAATTCGTCAAACAGGCGCGTTTCCTCCTGCCGGTATTTCTTTCCGGCTTGTAGCGCCATTTCCTCGATCACGGTGAACGGGCGGCGCCATTCGGCTTTCGACCGCAAATCGATCAGCGACGCCGCGCCGCTGAGGTTGTCCAGCGCGTTGACGGTCAGGTCGGCGTTGCCCGCGAACGGGTACAGTTGCTCCACGCCCAGAATGTCGGATTTTTCCGTCCACATGGCATCGGCCAGAAAATCGCTGTCGCCGATCAGGATGATGTTGACGGGCGACACGGCCTTTTCAATGTGCGCTTCCGGCCGCTGTTTCAAAAAGTTGCGCGTCGGCGCCTTGTCGAATGCGCTGGCGGGCGTTCCCTTGATCCGCAGCCCCAAGACCATGTTGCGGCCTTTGGGTTTGAATTGGCGCAACATTTCCGCCGGATCGGGGTTGACGCCCAAAACCGTCGGCATTAACTGCGAATCCTTTGATGAAAAGATCAGGGGCGTGACGGTCAGGCCGTCCACTTTTTTCGTGACGGAAAACGTTCCGGCGTAGGCCAGATTCAGCGAACTGATCGCGTTGGTGACGGGGTCTTCGGGGCTCAGGTGGTTTTCGGTGACGCCCAACCACGGCAGATATTTGACCTGCGCGGTTTTGTCGCCGTCGTTGTGGGCAGCGGTGCGCGCCAGAACGGCGTCCGCGACGAATTGCGTCGGGTCGAACGATACGCCCCAGTCGGAAAACAGCTTGTCCATGTCCGGCCGGATGGAATAGGGGACTTCGCCCAAAGCGGCCTCCGCCTGCGAAAACGGGTCGATCAGCACCAACATATTGCCGCCGCGCATGATGTATTGGTCAATGGCGTACAGGGTTTCTTCGCTGAATTTTTTCGGGTTGACCAGCATCAGAACGTCGATGCCCGCCGGAATGTCCAGCGTTTGGCGCGAAATGAACCGGACGTCGAAAATGTCGCGGATGACGTTCATCACCGCCCAACGGGGACGGTATTTCGGGTAAACCTGCCGCGGTTCGCCCTGTCCGTCGATCGGCAGAGTGCTGATGATCCCGATGGTCGGGCGTTTGGAACGGGTCAGGTCGGTCAGGTATTTCGTGATGTCGTATTCCAAAAACCGTTCCCGCGACGGATCCAGCAACGCGATCGTGCGTCGGCGGTCGGACGAATTCGACAGCACCATGCCGATGTAAACGTATTCGGACGAATCGCCGACAGGGATGCCTTTCAGCCCGTAGCCCAACGCTTCGTCCTCTTTTTTGGAAAACGGCTCGGGATCAATGATTTCCAGCTTGATTTTTCCGTCGGACGCGGAAACGTACTGTTCCAGCAATTCGACGACGCGCACGGCGTACGTCGCGTGCAGCTGCGACACTTTGGCCAGCTTGTCCGACAAATAAAAGCGGATGGTGACGGGTTCTTTGATCTGCGCGACGGCGTTCAGCGACCCTTGCGACAGGGAATACAGCTGCGCCTGTGTCAGGTCAAGCCGGTAGTTTTTCATCAAAAACGCGGCGATCAGGTTGACGCAGAAAAACAAAACGACGGCGCAGACCAATCCGGCGACGCCCAAAGAGTTCCTGTCCCGAACGTTGATTTTCATGTCACACCGCCTTTTTATGGTCAAGCACGATCACCGTCGCGAACAGGAACACGCTTGAAAACGAAACGAAGAACAGCAGGTCGCGCACGTCCAGAACGCCGCGGGTCAGGGAAAGGAAATGGATCAGGAAACCGAACGATTGAAACAGCTTCAACACCTTTTCCGTCGCGAATCCGGACAACGCGTTGATCAGCGCGTCCGACCCCAGAAACGTCAGCAGAACGCACGCCATCATTGTGGATGCGAACGCGACGATCTGGCTTTTGGTGCAGGCGGACAGGCACGACCCGACGGACAAAAACGTCCCCGCGATCAAAAAACTGGCCAGATAGCTCATCAAAATGACGCCGTTGTCGGGCGATCCCAGATAGTTGACGGTCAGCCACATCGGCAGCGTCAAAAACAGCGCGACCCCGACGAACATCCACGCGGCGAAAAACTTGCCCAACACCAGATCGCCGGTCGAAACGGGCAGGGTCATCAGCATTTCGATCGTGCCGCTGCGCCGTTCTTCGGCCCACATACGCATGGAAACGGCGGGGATCAGGAAAACGTACAGCCACGGGTGGAACAGGAAAAACGATTGCAGGTCGGCTTGGCCGCGGCCGAAAAAATCCCCCGCGTAAAACGTCAGCAATCCCGACAGGGACACGAAAATCATCAAAAAAATCCACGCGACCGGCGTTGTGAAATATCCGGCGAATTCGCGTTTCGTCAATACAAACAGGGATCTCATGCGTGCGGGTCTTTCAATTCGCGGTCGGGCGACGTGAACGCGTAGAACACTTCCTCCAGCCGGCCTTTTTCAATGAACAAATCCAGTATCTTGATGTCTTGGCGGCGCAGAGCCTCCACCACGTCGGCGGTGACGGAATCGCGCCCCTTGGGTTTCAGGGTGAACATGAACGCGTCGCCCGTTTCCTGACGCACGTCGGCGATGTCCAGAACCGTCATTTCGTTGAAAACGGTGCGCGCCCGTTCCTGTTGGTACGCGGGGATCAGGACGAACAGCGTCTGGTGCGTTTCCGACAGGCTGATCAGCGCGCGGGGCGTGTCGTCCAGAACGATTTTGCCTTTGTCGATGATGACGGCGCGGGAACACATGGCTTCGACCTCTTCCAGCACATGGGTGGAAATGATGATCGCCTTGTTTTCCCGCAAACGGCGGATCAGCGTCCGGATCTCGCGTTTTTGGTTGGGATCGAGCCCCTCGGTCGGTTCGTCCAAAATCAGCACGTCCGGATCGTGCACCAACGCCTGCGCCAAACCGACGCGGCGTTTGTACCCCTTGGACAGCGTTTCGATCGGCTGGTAAAGGACGTTTGACAGGGAAATGTCGGCGACGACCTTTTCGACGGCTTTTTCCTTCGCCGAACCGGACAGGCCGCGCGCTTCGGCGATGAAATTCAAAAACGCCAGAACCGTCATGTCGTTGTAGGACGACGCGACTTCGGGCATATAGCCGATGTGGCGTTTGACCTCAACGGGGGTTTGGGCGACATCGCATCCGCAAACCGTTATTTTTCCCGCGGTCGGGGTCAGAAATCCCGAAATCATGCGCATGGTCGTCGTTTTCCCCGCGCCGTTCGGTCCCAAAAATCCCAGCACCTGCCCTTTCGGCACATGAAGGGACAGGTTATCGACGGCGGTGAAAGACCCGAATTTTCGCGTGACGTTTTCTAATGTGATCATGCCGGTTCCGAACAAAAAACATTTTTCATCCAGAGTATAACCTCTTTTTCAAAAACTCAAGCCTTTCCATAATCGCCGGCCATTGTCCGCCGCGTTCGCGCTTTTGATGTTTTCGGGGCTATCATTCCGAACCGTTTTCGTTTATGATGCCGCAAAACGAAAGGTCTTTTCCGTGATCAGGATTATTGTTTTCGCCGCGTTTCTGATGTTTCCCGCCGCGTTCGCGCGGGCGGACGGCGGATTGCAATCGCATCGGGCGAGTTACGACATATCGCTGCGTTCGACGGCGGGCGGCGCGGCGGGCGTCGTCACGGCCAAAGGCAAAATGCGTTATCAAATTCAAAAGGTGTGCGGCGTTTGGGAAACGGAATCCGTATTTTCCATAGATGTCGGATATGAACAGATCGGATTGGACACGACGAATTGGAAACAAACGACGCGGGAAAGCGCGGACGGATGTCGGTTCGACTTCACCGTTCATGTGCGCGAAAAGGGCGCGGATCGAAAGGATTTGTCCGGAACGGCCGTGTGCGATGCCGGAAAAAAGCGTGTGCGTCTGACCGTTCCCGTGGCGTCCGAAGCCGTCCTGCCCAAAAGCGTCGCCTTTCCCGTTCAGCAGACGCTACGCCTGCTGGATGCCGCGCGGGCGGGAAAAGGAACCGTGTTTTCCTATGTTTACGACGGTACGCGCCCCGAATCCCTGTTTTCCACAAACACGGCCGTCACCGCGGCGGACGGTTTTTCCTCGCCCGCCGTCAAAGGGGATGTCACTTTGATCAAAAATCGCAAGGCCTACCGCTTCGACACGGCGTTTTTTGAAGAATTCGCCGCCTCCGCCGCCGCCGACGGCGCGCCCGCCTACGAAGTGTCGCTGTATTCCTACGACAACGGGATCAGCGATCAAATCGTCCAGAATTTCGGGACGCACCGCCTGCTGTCCGTTTTAACGGATCTGGAACGCCTGCCGGACAAGCCGTGCGCGGCGCAAAAAACAAAACGCCGGAAAACGAAAGGCAGGCTTTGACAACGCGGGCGGGCGTGGTATATTAACACCATGACAACCCCAGTTTTCGGAGACGACCGTTTGAATAACGAAACACCCTATATCGCCGGATTGCGCGGCATCGTCGCGGCGTACGACGCGTTCATCGTCGATTTGTGGGGCGTCGTGTACGAAGAACAACGGCTCTGTTTCGGCGTGTTCAACGCCCTCAGCCAGCTGAGCGACGAGGGGAAAAAGGTTGTGTTCCTCTCGAACGCGCCGTGCCGTTGCGCCGACATGATCAAAACGTTGGAACGCATGGGGGTGAAACGCTATCTGTACCACGGCGTTCTGACATCGGGCGAAATCGTCTATCACGAAATGCGCCGCCGCATCGACCCGTTTTTCGCCAATCTGGGGCGCAAATGCTTTCATCTGGGGCCCGAAGCCTGTTGGCAGCCGTTCGCCGATCTGGGCTACGTCCCCGTTCCCAATATTGACGAAGCCGATTTCATTTTCGTCACCGGAACGTTCGGCACGCAGGACACGTTGGAAAAATACGAACCGTTCTTTAAAGTCTGCCTATCCCGCCGTCTGCCCATGGTTTGCGCCTGTCCCGATTCGTTCTTTTTAAAGGACGGCGTCCCCTGCATGGCGGCCGGCGCGCTGGCCGCGCAGTACCAGAAAATCGGCGGTTCCGTTTTTTGGCGCGGCAAACCCGATCCCTCCGTTTTCAACTATTGCGTCGAGGGGTTGGAGGCCGACCGTTCCCGCATCGCCGTGATCGGCGATTGTGTCCAAACCGACATTCTCGGCGCCAATCTGGCCGGATTGGACGCCCTCTTTGTCGCCGGCGGCGTCCACGCCAAAGACTTGGGCGTTTCCCGCGGTCAACAGCCCGACGCCGACCGTGTCCGTTCTCTTTTATCGCAGAACGAGTGTGTGGCTAAGGCTGTATTGCCTGCTTTTATCTGGTAAGCTTAAAACCTAAAACCGATTTTAAAGGTCAATCGGTTCGTCAGAGTTGCGCTGCGAAATGCTCACGTACCTTAAAGTACGCTCCGCTTTCTCGCTTGCTCTTCCTGCCGCTTGACTCTTTAAAACCGGTTTTGGCGAAGGCGGTGTAAGTGGAGCGGGGCATCAGCTGTGATGCTCGGTTTTCACGTACTTGTATGTACGCATCAAACCTGCGCTTCTCGCTTCCTGCCGCTTGACGCTTTAAAATCGGTTTTTGCGGGGACGGAGCGTGTTGCTCGGTTCGTCAGACCTTCGCTGCGAAATGCTCATGTACCCTAAAGTACGCTCCGCTTTCTCGCTTGCTCTTCCTGCCGCTTGACTCTTTAAAACCGGTTTTGGCGAAGGCGGTGTAAGTGGAGCGGGGCATCAGCTGTGATGCTCGGTTTTCACGTACTTGTATGTACGCATCAAACCTGCGCTTCTCGCTTCCTGCCGCTTGACTCTTTAAAATCGGTTTTGGCAAGGGCGGGGCGGGT
>ERZ808246.180-NODE-180-length-54874-cov-25.843832_pt1 | contig 54874 bp, 44 predicted proteins | sample MGYA00521083_ERZ808246 | MGnify/ENA primary metagenome ERZ808246 (study PRJEB31516, sample SAMN03275577) | gut metagenome | biome: mammalia-associated habitat; material: feces | host: Papio cynocephalus | place: Kenya | collected 2012-07-07 ... | reverse complement strand
GGTAGAGCAGCTCACTCGTAATGAGCAGGTCGTCCGTTCGAATCGGATCAGTAGCTCCAAGGGCGGAGCCGCTGCACACAGGTGCGGCGGCTCCGCCTGTTTACTTATCACAGGAGGGAAAACGCCGATGACTGGAACAGAAAACTGCCCACAGGCCATGGCAGCGCTGTGGAAGAAATACCCGGATATCCGCAAGGCGGAGGCCGGCGATGCCGCCGCAGTGGCGGCCATTTATGCCCGGACGATTGAGGCCGACCTGGCCGGCGAAAAACAGGTGGGCTGGGTTCCGGAAGTTTATCCGACCATAGAGGATGCCCGGGCGGCGCTGGCGCGGGATGACCTGTTTGTGCTGGAACGGGACGGGCGCGTGGTGGCCTCGGCGATCATCAACCAGCGGCAGGTGGACGCCTATGCCGGAGCGGCGTGGCAGTATCCGGCTGAGCCGCAGCAGGTGATGGTGCTGCACACCCTGTGCGTGGATCCTGCGGCCGGCGGACATGGCTGCGGGCGGTATTTTGTGGCCTTTTATGAGGCGTATGCGGCGGCATGCGGCTGTCCGTATCTGCGGATGGATACCAATGCGCGCAACCGCCGGGCGCGGGCGCTGTATGGCCGCCTTGGCTATGCCGAGGTGGGGATACTGCCGTGCGAATTTAACGGCATTCCCGGCGTGGACCTGGTCTGCCTGGAAAAGCGGCTGCCCTGTGCCGCCGCGGAATAAGCGCACGCGGAAACAGTTGAACAAACCGCTGTGGGCGTGTTTTGTCTACCAAAATGACCGCACAGCCGGATGGGACGAAAGGAAGAATGCCAATGGAACCGCTGTTTTTGCAGCCGGCACTGAAAGATTTTATTTGGGGCGGCCATCGTCTGCCGCAGGAATACGGGTATGCCGCCGATGGCCTGGATAAGGTGGCGGAGGCGTGGGTGCTTTCCTGCCATCCGCAGGGCAGCGCTGTGGTGAAGGACGGCACATGGGCGGGGCACAAGCTTCCGTGTGTGCTGAAAGAGTGGGGCGCGGCGGCACTGGGTGCGCGGGGCGCAGCTTTTCCGGAGTTTCCGCTGCTGATCAAGCTGATCGACGCCCATGACCGCCTTTCGGTGCAGGTGCACCCGGATGACGAATATGCCCGCCGGGTGGAGGGGGAGCAGGGCAAGACCGAGATGTGGTATATCCTGGATTGTGAGCCGGGCGCCCGCCTGCTGTACGGTGTTTCCCGTGAGCTGACGCGGGAGGAATTCCGCCGCCGTATTGAGGAAAATACGCTGGATGAGGCGGTGCGCTATGTGCCGGTGAAGAAGGGGGATGTCTTTTTCATCCCCTCCGGTACGCTGCATGCCATCGGCGCCGGCATCCTGCTGGCCGAGGTGCAGCAGAACTCTGTCACCACCTACCGGGTGTCCGATTACGGCCGCCTGGGGGCGGACGGCAAGCCGCGGGCGCTGCACATTGACAAGGCGCTGGATGTGACGCACCTTACCCCCACGCCGCTGTCCACGGCGGGGCTGTGGCAGCGGGAGGAACCGGCGGGCGGCCGTACGGTGCGGTTGGCCGAGTGCCGGTATTTCACAGCTGAAAGCTGGCAGATCTGCGGCAGCCGGGCAGCCGGGCAGCCGGACAGTTTTCAGTCGCTTCTGTGTCTGGAGGGCACCGGTGAGCTGCGCTGGGATGGGGGCAGCCACCCCATCACCAAGGGGGATAGTGTATTTGTGCCGGCCGGGCAGCCGGTCACCCTGCACGGGGAACTGTCCATGCTGGCCAGCTGGGTGTGAGCGCAGGATAATCCGTCTTTGTTGCCCGCCCGCCGTTGTTATCACGCAACGGTGGGCGGGCTTTTTCATTTCCGGGCTTGACAGCGTGCAGCACCGATGGTATAATTACTTCAAATTTGAACAATTCAAATAGAGAATATTGGGGGGTACAGGATATGCACAAGAGTATTGCCTTTGCCCGCAAGACCGCACTGGCCTACGCTGCGGTATGCAAGCCGCTGTGTCACACGCTTGGGCTGCCGCAGACGGCGTTTGATATTCTGCTGTTCCTGGCGAACAATCCCGATTGCCGCACGGCAAGCGCTATTGTTGAGCTGCGGCATATCAAGGCCAATCTGGTGTCGGTCAATGTGGAGCGGCTGGTGCAGGAGGGTTACCTGACCCGGCGGACAGTGACCGGCGACCGGCGCAAGACCGAGCTGCTGTGCACCGAGCGGGCGCAGCCGGTGATTGCGCAGGGACGCCAGCTGCAGGAGGCGTTTTTCGCCGGGCTGTTCCGGGATACGGATGAGGAAATGCGGGCGGCCTTTTTCGCCACTTTGGATATTATGGAGAAAAATCTGGATGCGATGTTGGAGGAGGCACGCTGATATGCACATTTTGCTGACGGTCCTGGTCACCTTTTTTGCCGGCATGGGCGCCGGCCTCGGCACCGGCTTTGCCGGCATGAGCGCCGCCGCGGTCATCAGCCCGATGCTGATCACCTTTCTGCAGATGGATCCGTACATGGCGGTGGGGATTGCGCTGTCCTCGGATGTGCTGGCCAGTGCGGTTTCTGCCTATACCTATCACAAGAATAAAAATCTCGACATCCGCAATGGCCTCATCATGATGGCCAGTGTGCTGGCCTTTACGGTGGTGGGCAGCTATGTGGCCAGCCTTGTGCCTTCCACGACCATGGGTGGCTTTTCGGTGTTTATGACCTTTCTGCTGGGCATCAAGTTTATTGTACGCCCGGTGATGACCACCAAGGAGGCCATGCTTGGGGTCTCGGCCAAAAAGCGGGCGATCCAGTCTCTGCTGTGCGGGACGCTGATCGGCTTTATCTGTGGGTTCATCGGTGCCGGCGGCGGCATGATGATGCTGCTGATCCTGACCAGCGTGCTGGGGTATGAGCTGAAAACCGCTGTCGGCACCAGCGTATTTATCATGACCTTTACCGCTCTGACGGGTGCGGTCTCGCACTTTGTGATCGGCGGCATGCCGGACTGGCTGGTGTGGGGGCTGTGTGTGGTGTTCACTCTGCTGTGGGCACGCATTGCGGCCGTGTTTGCCAATAAGGCTGCGCCGAAGACCCTCAACCGCGCCACCGGCGCTGTGCTGGTGGTGCTGGGTGCGGTTATCATGCTGTTTCAGCTCCTGAGCTGAAGCAGGCAGCGTAAAAGAGGGAAAAGCCGCCCCCGCTGTACAGCTGTACAGCGGGGACGGCTTTGTTTAACGGGGGAAAATTATTTTGCCAGCAGATCGCACAGCTCCTTGGTGTAGGCTACCGGATCCTCTATGCTCATGCCCTCCAGCAGCAGTGCCTGGCTGTACAGCAGCTGCGTGTAGGTGCCCAGCAGGGCCTCATCCCCGCGCAGCGCCTGCAGCTTCTGGTAGATCGGGTGGTTTTCGTTGATCTCCAGCACCCGCTCTGCCTGGATCTTCTGCTCATTGCCCGGCTGGGCATTGAGCACCTTTTCCATCTCCAGCGAAACCTCGCCGTCGCTGGTCAGGCACACGGGGTAGGTCTTCAGCCGCTTGGATACCCGCACAGCCTTGACCTTGCCGTTCAGCGCAGCTGTCATGGCGTCCAGCAGACTCTTCTGCTCCTCGGTCGGTTCGCTCTTTTCTTCCTCCGGGCGGTCAAAGCCGAGGTCGCCGGCCGAAACGGATTTGAATTCCTTTTCCTCAAAGCTGTGCAGCAGTTTGAGAGCGAATTCGTCCACATCGGCGGTCAGATACAGGATCTCGTATCCCTTGTCAGCCACAGCCTCGGTTTGCGGCAGTGCCGCGGCCTTTTCCACCGTCTCGCCGCAGGCGTAGTAGATGTATTTCTGATCCTCTTTCATGCGGGAGACATACTCCCCCAGGGTGGTCATCTTTTTCTCATTGGAGGAGGGGAACATGACCAGATCCTGCAGCACATCCTTGTGCATCCCATAATCCGCATACAGGCCGTATTTCAGCTGCAGGCCGAAATTCTTGAAGAACTGCTCGTATTTTTCCCGGTCGTTGTTGAGCATAGCCAGCAGCTCGGTGTGGATCTTTTTCTCCAGCCGGCCGGCGATCACCTTGAGCTGGCGGTCATGCTGCAGCATCTCACGCGAGATGTTCAGCGACAGATCCTGTGAGTCCACCAGACCCTTGACAAAGCTGAAATAGTCCGGCAGCAGGTCGGGGCACTTGTCCATGATCAGCACACCGCTGGCGTACAGCTGCAGCCCCTTTTCGTACTCACGGGTATAGTAATTAAACGGTGCATGTGCGGGGATGAACAGCAGCGCATTGTAGGTGGCCGCGCCCTCGGTGGAGGAGTAGATCACCCGTGCCGGATCCTCGTAATCGAGGAATTTCTCCTTGTAGAAGGTGTTGTATTCTTCCGGAGTGACTTCGTTTTTGTTCTTTTTCCACAGCGGGACCATGCTGTTGAGCACTTCGTCCTCGGTATAGGTCTCGTATTCTGTTTTGGCATTTTCGTCCGTTTTTTCTTTCGGGCGGCGCTTTTCCATCTCCATGCGGATGGGGTAACGGATATAGTCGGAATACTTTTTCACCAGCTCCTGCAGGCGGTACGGCTCCAGAAACTCGTCGTAGTTTTCATCCTCGGTGTTCGGCTTGATGTGCAGGCGGATCTCTGTGCCGGTGGTGGCTTTCTCGGCGGGCTCCACCGTATAGCCGGCTGCGCCCTTGGAGCGCCATTCCCATGCTTCCTCGCTGTCAAAGCGGCGGCTGGTGACGGTTACGCAGTCTGCCACCATAAAGGCGGCGTAGAAGCCCACGCCGAACTGGCCGATGATGTCCACATCGTCTTTGGCTTCGTGCTCCTGTTTGAAGCTGAGCGAACCGCTCTTGGCGATGGTGCCGAGATTTTGCTCCAGCTCCTCCTTGGACATGCCAATGCCGTTATCCGTTACGGTCAGTGTGCGGTTATCCTTGTCCACCGCCAGGCGGATGAAGAATTCATCCCGGCTGACACCGGTCAGATTGTCCGAAAGCGACTGGTAATAGAGCTTGTCCAGCGCATCGCTGGCATTGGAGATCAGCTCCCGCAGGAAGATCTCCTTGTGGGTGTAAATGGAATTGATCATCAGATCCAGCAGGCGTTTGGATTCTGCCTTGAATTGTTTTGTAGCCATTGGGCATCCCTCGATCATCGTGTAATATTTTAGCACTCATATCGTTTGAGTGCTAAAATCAGTATACCCTCTTGCGCCGGTAAATGCAAGGGGGGTTTATGAATATTTTGTAAAAAGCGCCGGGCGGCGGGATTTTTTTCGCCGGCAGGTTGGCTTTTGCCGCGCTTTGTGGTATACTTTTCTATAGGACTTTTGTTGAGAGGGAGTGCGGGGATGATCTGGCACAACCATACGGCAGACGAGGTTCTGCAGGAGCTGAATACCGACCGGGAGGCCGGCCTTTCGGAGGAGACCGCGCAGCAGCGGCTGGCGGAGTACGGAGAAAACCGGCTGCAGGAAAAGCCGCCGGTCAGCCTTTGGCGGCGCTTTGTGCGGCAGCTGCAGGATGCTATGGTGCTGATTTTGCTTTTGGCGGCGGCGGTTTCGCTGGCGCTGTGTCTGTATGACCGCTTTGTCAGCGGCAAGCCGGCCGATTGGGTGGAGCCGGTGGTGATCGTGGGCATTGTGCTGCTCAATGCTGTGCTGGGCGTGGTGCAGGAGAGCCGGGCGGAGGCGGCGCTGGCGGCGCTGCAGGCGCTTTCTTCCCCCAATGCGCGGGTGCGCCGGGACGGGCAGGTGCGTACCGTGCCGGCCAGCGAGGTCGTGCCGGGGGACATTGTGGAGCTGGAGGCCGGCGACCTGGTGCCGGCGGATTGCCGCCTGCTGGAGGCCTATGCGCTCAAGTGCAATGAATCGGCGCTGACCGGCGAGGCGCTGCCGGCGGAAAAGCAGGCGGAGGGTGTCTTTGCGGATATCACGCCGCTGGCTGACCGCACCAATATGCTGTATGCCGGCTGCAGCATCACCAATGGCAAGGCGGTGGCGGCGGTGACGGCCACCGGCATGCAGTCGGAAATGGGGCATGTGGCCGCCATGCTGGAGGGGGAGCGGGAGGAAAGCACCCCCCTGCAGCAGAAGATGGCGCAGCTGGGCCGCCTGCTGGGGATTGGCGCCCTGGCCGTCTGCGGCGTGATCTTTGTGATTGGGCTGATCTTCCGGCTGGGGATCATGCATATGTTTATGACCGCCGTCTCGCTGGCGGTGGCTGCCATCCCGGAGGGGCTGCCGGCGATTGTGACCATTGTGCTGGCGCTGGGGGTGCAGCGGCTGGCGCGGCGCGGCGCGATCATCCGCCGTCTGCCGGCTGTTGAGACACTGGGCAGTGCCTCGGTGATCTGCTCGGATAAGACCGGCACCCTGACCCAGAACCGCATGACCCTGCGCCGTGCCTATGTGAATGGGCACACGGTGGAGCTGGACGGCAGCGCGCCGACCGACGGGCTGCGGGAGCTGCTGCAGCTTGCGGCGCTGTGCACCGATGGTGTGCTGTCAAAGCAGGGGGAGGAGACGGTCGCCGTCGGCGACCCCACCGAGACCGCCATTCTGACCTATCTGGACGCGGCCGGCATCACCAAGCAGGCGCTGCTGCTGGATATGCCCCGGCTGGGGGAGCTGCCCTTTGACTCCGAGCGCAAGCGCATGACCAGTGTGCACCAGGCAGATACCCAGACCGTGGTGATTGTGAAGGGCGCACCGGAGGCGGTGCTTTCCTGCTGCAGCCGCGGGCGGCTGGAGGAGGCGGCCGCGGCCAATACCGCCATGGCGCAGGACGCGCTGCGGGTGCTGGCGGTGGCCTATAAGATCCTGGATGAGGCGCCGCTGACCTACGATCCGGCGCAGCTGGAGTGCGACCTGATGCTGGCGGGGCTGATCGGCATGATCGACCCGCCGCGCCCGGAGGCTGCGCAGGCCATCCGGGATTGCGATGCCGCCGGCATCCGTACGGTGATGATCACCGGGGATAATGTGGTCACGGCCGGCGCCATCGCGCGGGAGCTGGGGATCCTGCATGAGGGAGAGCTGGCGCTGACGGGGCAGCAGTTGGCTGCCATGAGCGATGAAGAGCTGGAGGAGAATATCACCCGCTGCCGCGTGTATGCCCGCGTGGCGCCGGCGGATAAGCTGCGCATTGTAAAGGCGTGGAAAAAGCAGGGCGATGTGGTGGCGATGACCGGCGACGGCATCAACGATGCGCCGGCGCTGAAGGCGGCGGATATCGGCTGCGCGATGGGCGTTACCGGCACGGATGTGGCCAAGGGCGCGGCGGATATGGTGCTAACGGATGACAACTTTTCCACCATTGTTTCCGCTGTGCGGGAGGGTCGCGGCATCTACGACAATATCCGCAAGGCGGTGCACTTTTTGCTTTCCTGCAATCTGGGGGAGATCCTGACGGTGTTCCTGTGCATGCTGTTCTGGCGGGAAAGCCCGCTGCTGCCGGTGCAGCTGCTGTGGCTGAACCTGATCACCGACAGCCTGCCGGCACTGGCGCTGGGGATGGAAAAGCCGGAGCCGGACAGCATGAGCCGTCCGCCCCGCCGGCAGAGCGACAGCCTGCTGGCCGGCGGTGTGGGGCTGCAGATCGCGCTGCAGGGCGCGATGTTTGCCGCCCTGACGCTGGTGGCCTATTGGCTTGGCTCCCGCTGCTGGGGCAGCGTGCCGCTGGGCGAGACCATGGCCTTTGCCACGCTGGCGCTGGGGCAGCTTGTGCACGCATTCAATGTGCGCTCCCGCCACTCCCTGTTCCGGGTGGGCTTCCACACCAACCGGTATATGCTGTGGGCATTCCTGTGTTCACTGGCGCTGCTGCTGGCAGCGCTGCTGATCCCGGGGGTGCAGGGGATCTTCTCGGTGGTGGCCATGGACGCCACCGCCTGGGGCGCCGTGGCCGGGCTGTCGGTGGCGCCGCTGCTGCTGGTGGAGCTGGCAAAGCTGCTCCGCTGGCTGCTGAAAAAATACCGGGGCTGAAAGGAGGTCGTGCTGATGTTTGCCAGCCTGAAAAGCATGGGGCTGCACGGAATAGACGGCTTTATGGTCGAGGTGGAGGCGGATCTTTCCCGCGGGCTGCCCGGCTTTGATGTGGTCGGGCTGCCGGATACGGCGGTGCGGGAATCCCGCGACCGCGTGCGGGCGGCGATGAAAAATGCCGGCTTTACCTATCCGGTCAGCCGCATTACCGTCAATCTGGCGCCGGCCGATGTGAAAAAGGAAGGCTCGGTATACGACCTGCCGCTGCTGTTGGCACTGCTGTGCGCCAGCGGACAGCTGAAAGCCAAAACCGCGCAGGCTGCCTTCATCGGGGAGCTTTCCCTGCAGGGCGAGGTGCGCCCGGTGCGTGGGGTGCTGCCGATGGTCATTGCCGCGCGGGACGCCGGCCTGCAGGAGGTCTATGTTCCGGCCGGCAACGCGGCGGAGGCCGCGGTGGTGGACGGCATTGCCGTCTACCCGGTGGAAACTGTGGCGGCACTGCTGTCCCACCTGCTGGGGCAGCAGCCGCTGGTGCCGGTCGCGGCGGCGGATTTTGCGCCGGCACAGGCGGTCGGGCTGCCGGATTTTGCTGATGTGATGGGGCAGGAGACTGCCCGCCGGGCGATGGAGATTGCGGCTGCCGGCGGCCACAATGCGCTGCTGATCGGCCCGCCAGGCTCCGGCAAAAGTATGCTGGCCAAGCGGCTGCCCTCTATTCTGCCGGATCTGACCCGCGCCGAGGCGCTGGAAAGCACCAAGATTCATTCCATTGCCGGGATGCTGCCCAGCGGCACCGGCCTGCTGGATCACCGGCCGTTCCGGGCGCCGCACCACAATATCTCGCCGCAGGGGCTGGCCGGCGGCGGGGTGACCCCCCGGCCGGGCGAGGTTTCCCTGGCGCACAATGGGGTGCTGTTTCTGGACGAGCTGCCGGAATTTTCCCGCCCGGCAATGGAGTGCCTGCGCCAGCCGCTGGAGGATGGCCGGGTGACCATCTCCCGCGTCAGTGCCTCCCTGTCCTATCCCTGCTCGATCATGCTGGTGGCGGCGATGAACCCCTGCCCGTGCGGGTATTACGGCCACCCCACCCGGCGCTGCACCTGTTCGCCGCAGGCGGTGCGGCGGTATCTCAGCAAGGTATCCGGTCCGCTGCTGGATCGGATTGATCTGCACATTGAGGTGCCGCCGGTGGAATATGACCAGCTGGCCGCCAAGGCCAAGGGCGAAAGTTCCGCCGCCATCCGGCAGCGGGTGAATGCCGCCCGCGCCGTGCAGCGTGCACGCTTCGCCGGCACCGGGGTGCTGTCCAATGCCCGCATCCCCACCAGCCGGCTGAAGGACTATTGTCCGCTGACCCCGGCGGCCAATGCCCTGCTGAAGGGGGCGTTTGAGCGCATGGGGCTTTCCGCCCGCGCCTATGACCGGCTGCTGAAGGTGGCCCGCACCATTGCGGATCTGGCCGGCAGCGAGGTGATTGATACCCCGCACATTGCAGAGGCGATCCAGTACCGCAGCCTTGACCGCAAATACTGGCAGGTGGGGCAGAGCCTATGAGAGATGACCGTCTGGCCGCGCTGCGCAAAAAGGCCATGGCCCTGCCGCTGCAGCCCGGTGTGTATATTATGAAGGACGCTGCCGACCGCATTATCTACATCGGCAAGGCCAAGAAGCTGAAAAACCGCGTCAGTCAATACTTCGGCTCCGACCAGAACCATACCGAGAAGGTGCGGCAGATGGTGGCGCATGTGGATCACTTTGACTACATTGTGGTGGGCAGCGAGTTTGAGGCGCTGGTGCTGGAGTGCTCACTGATCAAGCAGCACCGGCCGAAATACAATATCCTGCTCAAGGATGACAAGGGCTACCACTATATCCGGGTGTCGGCGCCGCCGTATTCCCGTCTCAGCCAGGTCAATGAGGCAGAGCGCAAATCCGGCGACGGTGCGCGCTATATCGGCCCCTACATGAGCAGCTACGCAATCAAGCAGGCGGTGGATGAGGCCAACAAGATCTTTCTGCTTTCCACCTGCGGCCGGCCGCTGCACTATGGTCGCCGCAGCGGTGAGCGGCCGTGCCTGAACCACCACATCGGGCAGTGCTGCGCCCCCTGCACCGGCCGTGTGCCGCCGGAGGAGTACGCCGAGCGGGTGAATGCAGCGGTGGAATTTCTGACCCAGGGCAGCGCCCGCACCATGGCGGCGCTGCAGCAGCGCATGGAGCAGGCGGCCGAGCGGCTGGATTTTGAGCAGGCTGCGCGCCTGCGGGATCGCATCCGGGCGATCCGCCGCATGGGGGATAAGCAGAAGGTGGTGCTTTCCCGTGTGGAGGAGCAGGATGTGATCGCGCTGGCGCAGGGCTCCGGTGCCGCCTGCTTTGAGGTGTTCCGGTTTTCCGGCGGCCGGCTGTACGACCGGGAGCATTTTCTGCTGGATGAGGAGGCGCCGCCGCAGCAGCTGTCAGCTCTGCGCGCCGTTTTCCTGCAGCGGTATTACACCATGCGCGACCGTGTGCCGCCGCAGATCACCGTGGATGGTGAGGTGGAGGATACGGCGCTGCTGGAGCAGTGGCTGGGGGAGAAAGCCGGCCGGCGGGTGCACCTGGTGCAGCCCCGCATCGGGGAGCAGGCACGCCTGATCGAGATGTGCCGCAGCAATGCCGCCGAGCGCATTGCCCAGCAGGTGGGCATGACCGGCCGGGAATCCGCCGCGCTGGAGGATATCCGGCAGCTGCTGGGGTTGGAGGCCACCCCCACCGTGATCGAGTGCTACGATATTTCCCACACCGCCGGCAGCGATGCCGTGGCCGGTATGGTGGTGTATGAAAACGGCCGCCCGCTGCGCAGTGCCTACCGGCGCTTCCGCATCAAAACGGCGCAGGGCGGCGATGACTATGCGGCTATGGCGGAGGTGCTGACCCGTCGGCTGAACGAATACCTTGCCCACCGGGAGGAGGGCACCGGCTTCGGCCGGCGGCCGGATCTGATCCTGTTAGATGGCGGCGAGGGGCATGTGGCCACAGTGAAGCCGGTGATCGACCGCTATGGGCTGGGCATTCCGGTGTTTGGCCTGGTCAAGGATGACCGGCACCGTACGCGGGCGGTGGCGCTTTCCGGCGGTGAGATCGCCATTGCGGGGCGCAGGGCGGCCTTTACGCTGCTTTCCTCTATTCAGGAGGAGGTGCACCGCTTTGCCATCACCTATCACCGCCAGCAGCGTAAGAAGAGCAGCCTGTCCTCCTCGTTGCTGCAGGTGCCGGGCATCGGTGCCGGCCGGGCGCAGGCGCTGCTGCGCCAGTTTGGTTCGCTGCGGAATATCCGCCGGGCGAGCATAGAGGAGCTGCTGCTGGTCAAGGGAATGACCCGCCCCGCCGCCGAGGCGATCAAGCGGGCATTCCCGGAGGAGACAGCCGGGCCGGCGGAGCCGCCGGAGGAGTAAACCATGCGTATACGAAAACAACTGACCAATGTGCAGGTGATCGCCTGCGGCTTTTTGCTGCTGATCCTGGCCGGAACGGCGCTGCTGTGTCTGCCGGCGGCCACCCGCAGCGGGCAGCCCGCCGCCTTTGGCGATGCGCTGTTTACCGCCACCTCTGCCTCCTGCGTAACGGGGCTGGTGGTGCAGGATACCGGCCTGTACTGGTCGCCCTTCGGGCAGGCGGTCATCCTGCTGCTGATCCAGGTGGGCGGCATGGGGTTCATCACCATTTCCACCCTGCTGCTGCTTCTGTTCCGCCGCCGCATCGGCATCCGCAACCGGGAGCGCATGATCGAGAGCATCAACACCGCCGATACCGGCAGCATCCTGCCGCTGACCCGCAAGATCTTCGTGGGTACGGCGGCGATCGAGCTGACCGGCGCGGTTGTGCTTTCGCTGCGGTTTATCCCGCTGTTTGGTGTGGCCAAGGGGCTGTGGTTCGGTGTGTTCCATGCGGTTTCGGCGTTCTGCAATGCCGGCTTTGATCTGATGGGGCCGGTCAGCGGCCCATATAGCTCTTTCACTGCCATGGCGGATGATCCGCTGCTGGTGCTGACGCTCTCGGCGCTGATCACGCTGGGGGGACTGGGGTACTGGGTGTGGGAGGATCTGTGGCGCAAGCGGCTGCACTGGCGGCGCTACCGGCTGCAGACCAAGCTGGTGCTGGCGGTCTCGCTGCTCCTGACGGTGGGCGGCACGGGGCTGTTCTGGCTGCTGGAGCGCCGTTCGCTGGTCGGTATGCCGGCCGGGGAGCAGGTGCTGCGGGCGCTGTTCAATGCCGTGACACCGCGCACCGCCGGCTTCTCCACCACCGATGCCGCCGCGCTTTCCGATGGGGGAAAGCTGCTGACGGTGATATACATGTTCATCGGCGGCAGTCCTGGCTCCACGGCCGGCGGCATAAAGACCACCACGGTGGCGGTACTGCTGCTGTACACGCTGGCGGAGATGCGCCACAGCCGCAGCGCGGCGATCTTCGGCCGGCGCATTGACCCGGAATATCACCGCCGCGCCGCGGTGATTGCGGCGAACAATCTTGGCCTGGCGCTGGGTGCTTCGCTGCTGCTGTGCCTGCTGCAGCCGGCAGTGCCGCTGGCAGACTGCCTGGTGGAGACCTTCTCTGCCATCGGCACGGTGGGTATGTCCACCGGTATCACCCGGCAGCTGGGCGCCCTGAGCCGGGCGCTGCTGATCTTTCTGATGTATTGCGGCCGGGTGGGCAGCCTCTCGTTCTCCCTGGCGCTGTTTGAAAAACGCTCGCGTCCGCCGGTCACCCAGCCGACGGAAACGCTGATCATCGGGTAAAAAAGGAGCCAGAAGTATGAAAAAGAAAGCCTTTTTGATCATCGGCGCCGGCACCTTTGGCCGGCACCTGTGCCGCTGCATGGCAGCACAGGGGGCGGAGCTGATGGTGGTGGATCAGAATCCCGCCAGACTGGAGGAGCTGCTGCCCCTGTCGGTCAGTGCCAAGATCGGCGATTGTACCAATCCGGAGGTGCTGCGTTCCTTCGGCGTGCCGGATTTTGACGCCTGCTTTGTCTGCGTGGGCGAAAGCTTTGAAAACAGCCTGGTGATCACCGACCTGCTGCGTGAGCAGGGGGCACGGAAGATTTACAGCGAGGCCACCAGGGATATGCAGGAGAAATTCCTGCGGCTGGGCGGCGCCGACTATGTGATCTTTCCCGAAAAGGATATTGCCTACCGTCTGGCGGTCAGCGAAAGCTGGGACAGCATCTTCGATTACATTTCGCTCAACGGCGATTACGGCATATTCGAGATTGCGGCGCCGGCCGCGTGGGTGGGACGCGACCTGCGGCAGCTGGATATCCGCGGCACCTGCAACCTGACGGTGCTGGCCTATAAGCAGGAGGGAAAGGTGTACCCCATCCTGGATCCGGCCTACACCTTTACGGCTGACCGGCATGTGCTGGTGATGGGGCATATCGAGGATGTGCGCCGCACCATCCGCTGAAAGGAGGACATCGACCATGGATAATATTATTTTGATCGGGATGCCTTCCAGCGGCAAAAGTACGCTGGGCAGGCAGCTGGCTGCCCGGCTGGGGTATGCCTATCTGGATACCGATGATGTTATCAAGCAGCGCAATGGCTGCCAGCTGCAGGATATTCTTGACCGTGACGGCATGGAAGTATTCAAGCAGCGGGAGGAGGAGGCTGTCTGCTCGGTGCAGGCGGCGCACACGGTGATTGCTACCGGCGGCAGCGTGGTGTATTCGCCGCGGGCGATGGCGCATCTGCACACGCTGGGGCGGGTGGTGTACCTGGCCATATCCTATGAGACGCTGCTGCTGCGGGTGGGCGACCCGCGCGTGCGGGGCATTGCCATTGCCCCCGGCAGGACCTTCCGCGACCTGTACGAGGAGCGGGTGCCGCTGTACCGGCGCTATGCGGACTGCACCCTGGAGGAAACGGACGGCGAGGCGGTGGCCTGTTCGGTGGATAAGCTGGCGGCGCTGCTGAAGGACTGAAAACACAAAAAAGTAGTCAATGCCCCCTTCCCCTGCATACAGTGTAGGGAAAGGGGGCTTTTTTCCATGGCAACAAAAATCTTTATTGATCAGGGACATAACCCCGGCGGCGTCAATGGCGGCGCGGAGGGCTCCGGCTACCGGGAGCAGGATATCACCTACGCAGTCGGCATCTATCTGCGGGATATTCTGCTGGAGGATGGCCGCTTTGAGGCGCGTACCTCCCGCAATTCGCCGGATGAAATCCTCGGCACCAGCAATGCCACCAGCCTGGCGGCGCGCGTGCGGGCGGCCAATGAGTGGGGTGCGGACTATTTCGTCAGTATCCACTGCAATGCCAATGAAAACCCGGCGGTGAACGGCAGCGAGGTGTATGTGTACCGGCTGGAGAGCGTGGCCGGGGCGCTGGCGGAGAATGTGCTGACGGAGATGGTGGCGCAGGTGGGCACGAAAAACAACGGGGTGCGGGTCAATCCGCAGCTGTATGTGCTGCGGCGCACGCAGATGCCGGCCATTCTGGTGGAGCTGGCCTACATCAGCAATGCCGCCGATGTGCAGAAGCTGGTGAATGACCAGTACGCCTTTGCCTATGGCATTTACCTTGGTATCTGCCGTTACCTCGGCCTGGAGCCGACCGTGGGCACTGCCACCGCATAAGGACAAAAAACAGCGGCCGGCGGGGAATTTCCCTGCCGGCCGCTGTTTTTTTGGTCTTTACTGAATATCAATGCCGCCAAACAGGCAGGTGCCGTCAACATACACTGTATACAGGTTACTGTCGCTGTTCCGGTGCTGTTTGGCCGAGATGCCGCCGAAAGCGGCATTGGAATACACCTTTACATTCACGGTGGGCGGCAGGGCGATCTCCACCCCGCCGAAGATGGCGCGGGCATTGATGGTGCAGTCCTTTTCGAACAGGGCGTGGGTCAGATCGCACCGCACCCCGCCGAAAACGGCGGTCAGCTCGGCCCCCTCAAACAGCTCGTCGGTCATATCCAGCGTGGCGCCGGAGAAAGCGGCGAAGCCGGAGCGGGGCTGCTGCCCGGCTGGGACGCCGTCCGCCGTGGCCGGCGGCTGCAGGGCTTTTTTGCCGGGGCGCAGGGCGCCGATCAGCAGCCGTGCGCCGATCAGCAGGATCACGACCGGCAGCACCAGCTTCCACAGCAGGTCAAAGGACAGGATATCCTGGCAGGCCAGCAGCAGGAAAACGCCGATCAGCAGGCCAATGAGGCTGCCGGTCTTTTCGCGCTCGGTGATGAGGCCAATGGTGCAGGGCACCAGGATGAACAGTGTCCACCATCCGTCAAACAGCAGGGAAACAGTGATCACGCCGACGGCGCGCAGCAACAGCAGCACACCAACGGCCAGCAGGGCGATGCCCCACAGACATTTGGCCAGTCTTTGCATACGATACTTCCTCTCATTGTGTGGTGTGCGGCTTACCGCCGGCCGGTGGAGCCGAAGCCACCGGCACCGCGTTCGGTCTCACTCAGGCTGTCCGCTTCGGTAAATTCCGCTGTCAGATAGGGCACCAGCACCAGCTGGGCAATCCGTTCCCCACTTTCGATCGTGCGGTGCACGGTGCCATGGTTGTGCAGTGCCACCATGATCTCGCCACGGTAGTCGGCGTCGATCACGCCGACCTTGTTGGCGGGTGCCAGCCCCTGCTTGCAGGCCAGGCCGCTGCGGGCAAATACCAGACCCACATAGCCCTGCGGGATTTCTACTGCAATGCCGGTGTGCACCATGGCCGTCTCGCCGGCCGCCAGGGTCAGCGGTGTGTCGGTCAGCGCATACAGGTCGGCGCCGGCGGCAGCCGCACTGCCGTAGCTGGGTGTGGTGGCGCGTGGATCGAGCTTTTGATACCGTACGGGTTGTTTCATGCGTAATCGCCCCATTCTTTCAGAATAATCCTGTCGGCGGCCAGGGTCGCCGGCACATCAATAATGCGTTGGTTGGAGGAGCCGCGGAAGCGCAGGCTGATGTCCTTCAGCTCCTCCACAAAGCGGCCGTCCACCAGCACATCCAGCAGCCCCAGCAGTTCGCGGGTGACCGGGGTGTGGGCACGGCCGTCCGGCGGCAGCAGCTCATCGTCCAGCCGGTAGCCGGTGTAGCACCAGATGGTCTTGTGCGGGTAGCGCTGCTTTACCCGGTGCAGAAAGGGCAGCAGCGCCTGCTGATGCGCCGGCTCCAGCGGTTCGCCCCCCAGCAGGGAGAGCCCGGCCACATAGTCCGGCGCCAGTGCCGCCAGAAGCCGTTCCTCCACGGCCGGGGTGAATGGCTCACCGTAGGCAAAATCCCACGCCTCAGCATTAAAGCAGCCCTTGCAGTGGTGGGTACAGCCGCTGACGAACAGGGACACCCGCACCCCTACGCCATTGGCAATATCGTTTGTCTTGATGGTGGCGTAGTTCATGCGGCTCCCCCCTCCGTGCAGCATTTTCTCCATCATAGCACAGTTTTATCTCCGGCGCAACCGCCGGGGCGGATTTTTCTATGGGGATTTTTTCGGTTTATAGGGCATTTTCCATGATGGAGCGCCCGCCCGGTTGACATACCCTGTGCCGGCACGCTATAATAAAGAAAAATACAGCACACTACCCATTTCAATCGGACAAAACAGGAGGAGATTGATCAATGAGCCGTTATACCGAAGCAAAAGAGCTTTACCGTGCCTATGGCGTGGATACCGACGAGGCGATCCGCCGGCTGAAGGATATTCCCCTTTCCCTGCACTGCTGGCAGGGGGATGATGTGACCGGCTTTGACCACGACGGACCGCTGACCGGCGGCATCCAGACCACCGGCAACTACCCCGGCAAGGCGCGCACGCCGGAGCAGCTGATGGCGGATATGGACAAGGCCATGTCGCTGTGCCCCGGCCGGCTGAAGCTGAATCTGCACGCCTGCTATGCCATCTTTGGCGAGGACGGCTTTGTGGATCGCGATAAGCTGGAGCCGCGCCACTTCGAAAAGTGGGTGGCGTTTGCCAAGGCGCGCCATATGGGCATTGATTTCAACCCCACCTTCTTCTCGCACCCGATGGTCAAGGACGGGCAGACCCTTTCCAGCCCGGATGAGGCGGTGCGCCGCTTCTGGATCGACCACGGCAAGGCCTGCATCCGCATTTCGGAGTATTTTGCACGCGAGACCGGGATCCCCTGCGTTATGAACATCTGGACGGGCGACGGCTTCAAGGATGTGCCGGCCGACCGTATGGGTCCCCGTATGCGCTATAAGGAGTCCATCGAGGAGATCCTCTCCGAGCCGTATGACCGCAGCCTGGTCAAGCCCTGCGTGGAGTCCAAGGTGTTCGGTATCGGCGTGGAGGCGTTCACGGCCGGCTCGGCGGAATTCTCCCTCAGCTTTGCCGCCACCCATGAGGGCTGCATGCCGCTGATGGACAACGGACACTATCATCCCACCGAGGTGGTGTCGGACAAAATTCCGGCGCTGCTGTGCTTCTTCCCGGAGTTTGCGCTGCACATTACCCGCGGTATCCGCTGGGATTCTGACCATGTGCTGCTGCTGGACGATGAGACCAAGGAGATGGCCAAGGAGATCGTCCGCTGCGATGCCCTGGAGCGGGTATACATGGCGCTGGATTACTTTGATGCCAGCATTAACCGCATTTCGGCCTGGGTGGTGGGCGTGCGCAGCTGGCAGAAGGCGCTGCTCAGCGCGCTGTGCACCCCCAATGCCATGCTGAAGGAGCTGCAGGATACCGCGCAGTTTACCAAGCTGATGGTGCTGCAGGAGGAGCTGAAGCTGCTGCCGCTCGGCGATGTGTGGGCAGAGTATTGCCGCCAGTGCGGCGTGCCGGCCACGGCGGAATGGTTCAAGGAGATCGAACGCTACGAGGCAGATGTGCTGAGCAAGCGCTGATAGCAATAAAACACTGCAAAGGGCGGCTGTTCCGGAATTCCGGAACAGCCGCCCTGGCTTTTTTTATTCTATTCTGTCGGTTTCAGCCAGCCGAGCCTCCGCAGGCCGTCCAGCGCGGCCGGCGGGATATCCGCCGCGCTGCCGCTGCCCACCCGCCACACGGCGTAGGCGCGGGTCTGTGCCGGATAGCTTTCCTCGATGGCGTTGTCGTGCAGGATCAGCAGCCGGTCGCCGGTGGCGTAGCCGGTGCTGTCTGCGCCATGTAGGACCACCGGCTGGTCGCCATCAATCCACAGCAGCGTTCCACTCTCCGCCACCACACAGCGGCCAAGACTGAGGGTCCTGCCGTGCAGCAGGAACCCGGCGGCCAGCGCCAGCAGTGCCACACCGGCAGCGGCCAGGTAGAGGCGTTTCTTCTTCATATCCCATTCTCCCGTAAAAAGGGGTCTGTCAGCCGCCGGGTCTGGTGGTATCCATCACGGTGCCGATGAACACCGGCAGGCCGGTCGCCCGCTGCACAATCAGGTAGACAAACGGGCGGTTGAGCAGCACCTCGCGCGGATTTTCCGGCATGGCGGCGCCGTCCTTCAGCTCCACGGCGGTGGCAGCACCGGCTTTGGTGCCGTTGGCATCTACGGTGATGTGGGTGCGGTGCAGCACGCGGCTGATGGTAATAGTGCCGTTCTCGGAGTAGCCGAGGGCGCTGAAATCCGCTTTGTCCGTGAAAGCGTCGGTCATTCCCATGGATGCCAGCATTCCCGAAAGCTCCAGCTGACTATCGCAGGAGAACAGCGGCATCTGGGTGATGACGGTGGCCTCCTCCGGGCGGCGGATGCAGGCCAGCAGCGCTGCCGGGTCGGCGGCCAGGTGCTGCACATAGTCGGCCAGCGTGACATCGGTATTCGGCAGCAGAGCAACAAAGGCGTATTTTCCGCCGGCATAGTCCTTGATAAAGCCGGTGGCCATGCCGTCCTCGATATATTGGTGTTCCGTTCCGCACAGCACCTGTGTGGTGTGTGCGCTGCCGTTGCGCGGGTAGAAGTATGCTTTCTGGATACCGTGCTCACCATATGGCTCCGCCCATTCCGCATCGAAGTCCAGGGCATTGACCAGATATAGCAGGCTGTTCTCGTCAATGCTGTCGATCAGCTGGTCGATCTGGCCGTTGGTGTGCTTGCGCACAAAGGTGTTGATCTCCTTGCGGGTCTGTTCGGTAAAGGGCGCCTTGTAGGCACCGGCGTCGTAGTGGCTTGCCAGCGCCTGCAGGAAGCTGTCGTTGATGTGCAGGCGATCCTTTTCGTCCCGCAGCCACAGGGCGTTTGCCTGGTGCAGGGCGGTGTCGCCGGCCAGCGCCTCTTTCAGCCGGGCGTAGTGGGTGTTCAGCTCTGCCACGGGCAGGCCGCCCAGCACCTGCTCCATCTGGGCTTTGGTCTCGCCGCTGGCGCCGTTGGCGGTCATTGCCAGCGCGGTGCTGATGGATAGGGGGGCGAGCAGCGTATCCTGCCCGTCCGCAGCCGCATAGGCCTTGGCAAACAGCGCCAGGGCAAAGGTGGCCTGAGCCTCGGTAAAGCGGGTATCGGAGGCCGCAGGGGCGGCCGTGTCGGCTGCCTGTGCCGTCACGCCGGTCAGCAGATTGGTGCTTTTTGCCGGCAGCAGGCCGGCTGTTTGCGCGGAGCAGCCGCTGAGCAGCAGGGCAGCGGCCAGCAGCAGCGCTGCCAGCCGGTGGGGGATAAAGCGCTTTTTCATCGGTAGAATCTCCTTTTTGGTGGTTTTGTCAGTATGGGACCGCTGTCACCGTGCAGTGGGTCACTGCCTGTGCGGTGGCTTTCGGCAGGGCAATGGCGATCAGACAGCCGCCGGTGCGGTTTTGGCTGCCGGCCGGCAGTGTGACCGATAGGGTATCGCCGGCAACCTCGGCGGATATGGCCACGGTATCCCCGGTGGGGTCGGCTCCGTCGCCGGCCGGCTGCCAATAGAGCAGCAGCAGTGTCTGCTGCTGCCAGTCGGCCTCCCACAGTGCCGCGGGGGTGGCCGGCAGGGCACGGCGCAGTGCGGCCGCATCCTGTGCCGTCTCCAGCCGGAGCATGGGCGTCGGGTCGCCGGTGTTGATCTGCCGGGCGGTAAACAGAGAGGCGGTCTCTCCGCCGGTCACCCAGACGGCCTGTGCCGGCAGCGCGCCGCCATTGGAGGGGGAGTGCTTACTGCCGTTCGGCGCACCGTCCGCTCCGTCAATGCGGCTGCATTCCGGTATGTCCCCGGTGGTGTTGGCGTAGCCATCGGGCATTTCGGCTTCTTTACCCAGCCGGCCGGGCAGCAGTATGGCGCACAGCACGGCGGCGCACAGCGCCGGGGCAGCTGCGCCGAGCAGTCGCCGCCGGCGTTTTTGGCGGGCAAGGTAGGCGTCGCGGCGGGCAAACACCGCGGCGCAGTAGTCATCGCTTGATCTCATTGCCACCGTCTGTCCTCCTTTTCCAGTGTGGAGCGCAGGGAGGCCTTCGCGCGGTAGAGCAGGTTGTCCACCTGTTTTTCGCTCTTTTTCATCACCTTGGCGGCCTCACGGTAGCTCATCTGTTCGAAATATACCAGGTGCACCGCTGTCTGCATCTCTGTGGGCAGCGCGGCAATGGCGGCGTTGATCTGCCGGCGGCGTTCATCGGCCAGCACCGTTTCCTCCGGCGTGGGGCGGCCGTCCGGCAGCGCCTCCCATTCCTCCGGCTGTCCGGCCGGCTGCGGCCGTCGCCGGCGCAGGTAGCTCAGCGCGCGGCTGCGGCCGAGCATATACAGATAGGTTTTCAGTGATACCTGAAAATTGTACCGGTGGCGGTGCACCAACAGCTCCACAAAGCAGTCCATGGAGATGTCCTCGGCTGCGTGGTGATCGTGCACATAGCGGTCGATGAAAAAGATCAGACCGTCCCGGTAGGTTTCCATAATAGGGACGAACGCCGCTTCATCCCCGTCGAGGAAACGGCGGTAGCTACTGGCACCGTTATCCATTCGACGCCTCCTTTTCTGCAGAGGGTAGGGGGGCGGCGCTGCCCCCTCTATCCTTTATACGCTGGTAATGGCGGGTTTTCCTTAAACTTTTTTTCGATATGCGGAAAGTATTTTTGGCACTTTGGCCGAAAGCGTTGACAGCCCCGGAAAATCATGCTACAGTAGCCCCAAAGGCAGCGGGCTTTTATCTTAAAAGCGGCTGCGGAAAAGGAGAGAATACGATGATTCGTGTAACTGTATGGAACGAGTTCCGCCACGAAAAGAGCGATGAGGCTGTCCGGGCCGTGTACCCGGAGGGCATCCACGGTGCCCTAAAGGCTTTCCTTGGCAAAGAGGAGGATTTCACCGTGCGCACGGCCACCCTGGACGAGCCGGACTGCGGCCTGCCGCAGAGCGTGCTGGACGAGACGGATGTGCTGTTCTGGTGGGGGCACATGGCGCACGGCGATGTGCCGGATGAGGTGGCTGTGCGGGTGCAGCAGTCCGTGCTGAAGGGCATGGGGCTGATCGTGTTGCATTCCGGCCATCATTCCAAGCCTTTCCGCCTGCTGATGGGCACCACCTGCAACCTGACCTGGCGTGAGGATGGCGATATGGAGCAGGTGTGGGTGGTTGCGCCCGATCACCCCATCGTGCAGGGCATTGACCGCTATTTCAACCTGCCGCACGAAGAGGCCTATGGTGAGCCCTTTGATATCCCGGAGCCGGATAAGCTGGTGCTGATCGGCCGGTATGAGGGCGGCGAGGTATTCCGCAGCGGCTGCTGCTGGCGTCGCGGCCGCGGCAAGATCTTCTATTTCCAGCCGGGTCATGAGACCTATCCCACCTACACCTATCCCACGGTGCAGCGTCTGCTGGTCAATGCGGTGCGTTGGGCTGCCCCGGAGAGCCGGGTGCCGCAGCTGGACTGCCCGAATGTGAAGAAGCCGGAGCCGCACTGGGCATAAGGCGCAGCCCCTGCCGGAAAATCACACAGGATAAAACACAGAACGCGGAGTCAGCAGGCTCCGCGTTCTTTTTTTTCTTATTTTTGTGTCTGGGTCAGGTGCACATGCCGTTTGATCGCTTCAAAGGAGGCGTCGCTGATGGTGTGCTCCATTTTGCAGGCATCCTCGGCGGCGGTGGTTTCATCCACGCCAAGCTGGACAAGCCAGCTGGAAAGCAGCGTGTGCCGCTCATAGATCTTTTCGGCCACGGCGCGGCCGGCATCGGTCAGCGCCAGGGCGCCGTCCGCGTCCACGGTAACAAAGCCGCCGCTTTTCAGCAGCCCTAGGGCGCGGCTGACACTGGGCTTGGAATAGCCCATATACTCCCCCACATCAATGGCGCGGACATAGGGGCTTTTTTGGGTGAGGATCAGGATGGTTTCCAGATACATCTCCCCGGATTCCTGCAAGTGCATAGCGTAGTCTCTCCTTATGGTCGGCGCGGCCGACGGTTTATTCCAGCGGTACCTTCAGCACGATCTTGCGCACGGTGTTTTTGCCGGTGATGGGATGGCAGCCGGGGCGGTGGGCGTCCTGCGGCATGAATACCACAAAGAAGCCGGGCTTGAGCAGCACGGGCATCACATCATCATCCAGCGGCGCGCGCAGGATGTCCTTTTCTGCATCGTAGGGCACGGCGATCCCGCTGAGCGCGGCGGTGGGCTTGTAATAGATCATTTCCTCGCCCTCCAGCAGGAACATCACATCTGCGTATACCCGGTGTGCCTCCATCAGGATGCCGCAGGGCGCTTTGGTCTCATAGGCGGAGGGGATCAGGCGCACGCCCTTGTCCAGCATCTGCTTGCCGGCGGCAAATACCTCATCACCGGCGGTCTCCATGGCGCTCAGTGCCACCTTCCAGGCCGGACCGAGACGGGAATACTGGGCGGCATTGGCAATCTGATCCAGGATCATCGTAGTCAGCCCCTTTCTGTACCGATGGTATTGCTTCTGAATATATCTATTATACTGATATTTTTTGGATAAATCAAGAAGAATTTTGGCACAATAGACCGTGGGGAATTTCAGCGGATAAGTCAGCGCCGGCTGACTTGTAAAACTTTTTTGAACAACCTTGCAAAGCGATTTTCCGCGTGCTATCATGGTAGGCGGAAACCGTGTACCGCCGCTTTGGCGTGCATGGGGGTTCTGTTCCGCAGCGGTTGCGGCGGGCGGGGCCGGAGCCAAGTTATTGCCAATGGGGGTAGAGTGCAATGGAGCAATATCGTGTAACCGGCATGACCTGTGCCGCCTGCAGCGCCCGGGTGGAAAAGGCGGTGTCCGGTGTGGCGGGTGTCACCGCCTGCTCGGTCAATCTGCTGACCGGGTCTATGGGCGTGGAGGGCACGGCCGACAGTGCCAGCGTGATCGCGGCCGTGGAAAAGGCCGGCTACGGCGCCTCTTTGCGGGATGCGGAGAAGAATACGCCGTCCGCATCCGCTGCGGACGCCCTGAAGGACCGTACTACACCGCGGCTGCGGGTGCGGCTGATCGTATCACTGGCGCTGCTGCTGCCGCTGATGTATCTTTCCATGGGGCACAGCATGTGGGAATGGCCGCTGCCGGCGGTGCTGGCGCGTGACCCCATGGCCATCGGCCTGCTGCAGCTTCTGTTCACCGGGGCGGTGATGGTGGTCAACCAGCGCTTTTTCGTCAGCGGTTTCACCAGCCTGTTCCGCGGTTCGCCGAATATGGACGCGCTGGTGTCGCTTGGCTCCGGCACGGCGTTTGCTTACAGCACGGTGCAGCTGTTCCTCCTCTCGGCCGATGTGCTGGCCGGGGAGACGATGATGGCGATGCACCGTCTGCACGGACTGTACTTTGAATCGGCAGCTATGATCCTGACGCTCATCACGGTGGGCAAGCTGCTGGAGGCGCGCTCCAAGGGGCGCACCACCGATGCCCTGCGCGGGCTGATGGAGCTGGCGCCCCGCACCGCCACCCTGCTGGTGAACGGAGAAGAGAAGACCGTCCCGGCCGACCGGGTAAAGGTCGGCGATGTGTTCGTTGTGCGGCCGGGCGAGACGGTGCCGGTGGATGGCGTGATCGAGGAGGGTGAGAGTGCCTTCAACGAATCCGCCCTGACGGGTGAAAGTGTGCCGGTGGATAAGGGCGTCGGCGATGGCGTTTCCGCCGCCACCATCAACCAGTCCGGCTTTGTGCGCTGCCGCGCGGTGCGCGTGGGGGAGGATACGGCGCTGTCGCAGATCATCCGCATGGTGGAGGATGCGGCAGCCACCAAGGCGCCGATCGCCAAGCTGGCGGATAAGGTTTCCGGCGTGTTTGTGCCGGTGGTGCTGGGCATTGCCGCTGTCACGCTGGTGGTGTGGCTGCTGCTGGGTGTGCCGGCCGGCACGGCACTGGGGCACGCCATTGCGGTGCTGGTGATCAGCTGCCCCTGCGCGCTGGGGCTGGCAACGCCGGTGGCCATCATGGTGGGCAGCGGCGTGGGCGCGCGCCATGGCGTGCTGTTCAAGACGGCGGCGGCGCTGGAGCACGCCGGCCGTACCCGGCTGGTGGCGCTGGATAAGACCGGCACCATCACCCGTGGTGAGCCGCAGGTGACCGATCTGGTGCCGGCGCCGGGTATGGAGCAGGTGCTGCTGCCGGCCGCCTATGCGCTGGAGGCGAAAAGTGAGCACCCGCTGGCCGGTGCCGTTTGCCGCTATGCCCGTGAGCAGGGGGTGGCGCTGGACGAGGTGACAGATTTCCGCATTCTTCCGGGCAGCGGCCTGACGGCTGAGCTGGACGGCCAGCAGCTGCTGGGCGGCAACCGGGCGTTTATCGAGCAGAGCGGCGCTGTGCCGCCGGAGCTGGCCGAGGCAGCCGACCGCCTGGCCGGGGAGGGCAAAACACCGCTGTATTTCCGCCGGGGGGGCGCCCTGCTGGGCATTATCGCCGTGGCGGATACGGTCAAACCGGATAGCGCGGCCGCCATCAAGGAGCTGCAGGGCATGGGCCTGCGGGTGGTCATGCTGACCGGCGATAACGAGCGCACCGCCGCGGCCATCGGCCGGCAGGTGGGTGTGGATGAGGTGATTGCCGGGGTGCTGCCGGACGGCAAGGAGGCGGTTATCCGCCGCCTGCAGCAGCAGGGTGCCACCGCCATGGTGGGCGATGGCATCAACGATGCCCCGGCGCTGACCCGTGCCGATACCGGTATTGCCATCGGCGCCGGTACGGATGTGGCGATCGACGCGGCGGATGTGGTGCTGATGCACAGCACCCTGCGGGATGTGCCGGCAGCTATCCGGCTGAGCCGTGCTACCCTGCGCAATATCCGTGAGAACCTCTTTTGGGCCTTTATTTACAATGTGATCGGTATCCCGCTGGCGGCCGGTGCGTTTGGCTGGCAGCTGGATCCCATGTTTGCGGCGGCAGCGATGAGCCTGTCCAGTGTGTGTGTGGTGACCAATGCGCTGCGGCTGAACCTGTTTCGCTTTGATAAGCACCCGGCGGGGGAACCACCCGCCGGAGAAGCAAAAATAAAAACCGAAAAGGAGACGACGACGATGCAGACGAAAACCCTGACGGTGGAGGGCATGATGTGTGCCCATTGTGAGGCGCATGTGAAGCAGGCGCTGGAGGCGCTGCCGGGTGTGCAGAGCGCGGAGACCAGCCACGAAAGCGGGACGGCCACGGTGACCCTGTCCGCACCGGTGGAGGATGCTGCGCTGTGTCACGCGGTGGAGGAAGCCGGCTACCGGGCGCACACCTGATAGCTATTAGTCGTAAACAGTTACCGTGCGCCCTCGAAAACGGCTGCGCCGTTTTCTGCAAGAGAATACAAGGCGCCGGCCATCCTCGTATAACAGGGATGGCCGGCGCCTTCGTTTTTTTGGATTGATCGTGATCGGGGCTTATTGGCACTCCATATCGGTCAGCCACATACCGCAGTCGCCCACAGTGCCAAACTCAATGAACGCCTCCCGTGGGCGGTCGTTATCAAAGTCGATGGTCAGCACATTGCGTTCCCGCTTGGGGGTTACCTTGCTGCAGCAGCCGCGGTGGAAGGCCGGCACATACTTCTGATCGGCCTCGCGTTCGATCAGCTTTTCTCCGTTCAGGGTGACGGTCATGCGGGCCTTGCCATTGTGCGAAAGGCGGATCTCCCGCATGGCCTCCAGCTTGAAGTTGAGGGTGTAGCGGTAGCGTCCGGCCGGCACGGTGAATGCGCTGCCCGGCACATTCACATCGTACTTTTCGCCGGTGTCCAGATTTTCCACATGGTATACCCGCGCATCGGGGAAGCCGCAGCGGCAGGACCAGCGGATGCCGTTGGTCACAAAGAACAGCACCACCTGGTTAACATTGATGCGCACCTTGCACAGCGGCTTTTCGACCGTGAAGGGGAACTGCGCCTGCGCGTGCGGTTCCAGCCGGTAGCGGAAGCTGCGCGGGGTGCAGTGCACATTCTGCGAGGTGCCGAGGGAGAATTCCCCCTCCAGCACGGTATCAGTGGGGTTGATCAGCCGCACGGCAAAGCGGTTCTCCTGCCCCGGCATATAGGCGACCGTCTGCGGATACAGCATCCGCACAATCAGCGGCTGGTCAGCGATCAGCGCCTCCTGCGGCTCATAGGGCACCTCCTGCGGCGCGGGCATGCGCGGGGCAGCCATGGCATACTGCTTGCGGTCGGCCGGCAGCGCGTCCAGCGTGGTCACGGAGCGGTAGTATTCCTGCAGCTTTTCGCAGCAGTAGGCGATTTCATCGCAGAAATCCTCCAGCGTGGCCGCCTGGGTCATGTTGGTCATGTTGCAGGAAAGCACCAGGGCGTCGCCAATCGGCTTTGTCCAGCGTTCGCCGATGCTGTCCGGCCGCATGATGCCGAAAAGCGCGCCCACGGTGGCGCAGGTGCAGTCGGCGTCGTGCCCCATGTTGGCGGCGTTGCAGATGGCCTTGTCAAAGCTGTTCTCGCAGCTCAGCAGTGCCAGCAGGATGAAGGACAGGTTGATGGTGACATCCGTCCAGTTTTCCACCGAGTATTTGTCCAGTATGCGGCGGCGCACCTCCAGATAATCTCCGGTCTCCTCCCACCAGGCGATGGTGTCGGTGAAGGCACACTCCATGCGTTCGCCCTTGGGCAGGTACTGCATGCCAATGGCAATCAGCTTGCGCAGATCCTCCTCCACAAAGGCGGCACTTTCGATCGCGGCCAAAAAGCGGATGGCGGAAATGCCGTCGCCGGCATGGTCCACACAGGCATCCTCGGTGGCGATGCGCACCGCCAGATCCGGGTCACCCGGCGCCAGGCAGGCCCACAGCTCGCTGCGGATAGCCGCGCCCATGCCGCTGTGGAAGGCATTGTTGTAGGTGCCGGAAAGCGGCGCATACAGCATCTTGCGATAGTTGCCGTCGGCCACGCCGTATTCATCCGGCAGGGAGCCGCTGTTGTAGAGATTCCAGAGATCCCCCAGCTTCAGGCGGCTGACCGGCAGTCCCTCCCGCATCAGGATCTCCAGAAAGGTGACCTGCAGGTCCAGATCGTCGTTCGGCACCATTTCGGTCGGCACGGGATTGTAGTAGGTCACATGGTTTACCTGGATAAACCCCTCATAGGGCATGCCCAGCGTGCCGCCCACGGACTTTCCGACGAAACAGGCCTTTACCTTGCGGCGGTAGATTTCATAATCCAGCTTCATGATCTGCTCTCCTTTTTCAGCCGCCGTTGTTTGCTGGACGGCTGTTTTTTTGTTGTTGCGATTACTGTAGCGTGCATCTCTCAGTTTGTCAAAGAATTGCCCAAAACCGAAAAATTGCCCCACAACGGGATGGAAAATCCCCTAAAGGCAGCTGGCGGATGTGGGGCAGGCGGGGATGGTTTACCGGCGGCTGAGTTTCAGCAGCACGGCGCTTTTGGCGGGCAGCGTGACCCGCAGGCGGCCACCGGCCACGGCTGTCTGTGCACCGTTTTCCGGGTACAGGACCGTCACGGCGGCGTCCCTCAGCGTCTCTGGCAGGGGGATGTCGATGGCCTCGTCCCCTTGCATATGGGCAACGCTCAGATAGGCCGTGTGGCCATCCGGGCTTATGCGGCCGCCCACCATGCAATTGTCCTCTGCGTGGCACAGGCCGCAGGGCAGCCACGGGTGCATGGTCAGCAGCTCGTCGCGCAGCCCCTTGTAGCAGTCAACGGCCGCCTGCAGCAGCGCAAGCTGCTCCCCGGTCAGCTGGTCGATCCGGCCGCTCAGATACAGGCGGTTCAGCAGTCCGTTCACAGCGGAAAAGGCGATTTCATTCGGGGCATACTCCGGCTTCGGCACGGTCCAGATGCCGGCCTGTTCCGGCAGCACGGCAGTCACTGCCATGGCGCCCATGTGGGCGAATTCATCGTAGAAGGCCGCATCGGAGATGGATTGCAGCGGGAAGTGCTGCAGGGTGGCATAATCCATCCGCATGCCGCCGGAGGAGCAGTTCTCGATCAGCAGCCCCGGATGCCGGGCGCGCACGCTGTCGATCCATTGCAGATAGGCCCGGGCGCATTGCACCAGCCCGTCCCCAACGCTGTCGGCATCGGTCTCGGTGCCATACAGGGGGTCGATATTGTAGTCAAACTTAAAATAGCCCACGCCAAGGCGGCTTACCAGCCGGTCGATCACCTGATCCAGCTGCCGGCGCACCTTCTCCTTGCGGAAGTCCAGCTGATAGCGCCCGTTATTGACGATTGGCCGGCCAAGATAGGTATAGAAGCAGTCGCAAAATTCCGGAACCAGCGGGCAGTCCACCCCCATCACCTCCGGCTCCAGCCAGATGCCGGGGATCATCCCCTTTTCCCGGATGCGGGCAAAGACCTCATCCACGCGGCCATCGAAGCGTTCCTCGCAGATCTGCCATTCGCCCACCGAGGGCCACCAGTCGCCATTGGAGAACCAGCCGGCGTCCATGCAGTAGATCTCGGCGCCCAGTGCGGCCGCCCGGTCGATCAGCGGCAGCTCCTTCTCCGTGGAGGGGTCGGCGTTGAGGCAGTCCATATAGTCGTTGAAGACGACCGGCTGCCGCCGGTCGATCACCCCGGCCGGCAGCATCTGCCGGCGGTAGGCGGTCATCTCGCGTACGGCGTCGCTGATGCTGCCGGTCAGCAGCGTGAAGGCCACAGCCACGGTGCGGAAGCTCTCGCCCGGCTGCAGCACCTTACGCCACTGGTGGTTCAGGTCGTCCGGTCCGCCGGCGCGGAAATACAGCCGCCGGCGGAAGGTGCCGAATTCCCACTGCCAGCCGGCATTGGATTCGATCTGCCACAGGCAGGTCTCGCCGCTGACGGCATCCTGCAGCAGCCCCATCGGCAGGTATTCCTTGGTGGACCAGCAGCCGCGGCTGTTCAGCCGGACAGTCTTGGTGTAGTAACCATTGTCCTTTTCGGTCAGTCCGGCGTCCCGCAGTGTCTGGCCGCGCCAGTTCAGCTCCTCACCCCAGCCATTGTGCGGGGTATAGAGGGTCAGCCGGTCGTGCGGATGGCAGCCATCGGGGCTGCCAAAGCCGGCATAGCAGAAGGAGGAGACATAGGTCAGCTCAGCCGCCTGTGTGCCGGTGTTTTCTACCTCGGCATAGCTGCGCACCACCTTGGTGCCGGTGTAGAATTGGTAGCACTGCCGCACGGTCAGCTGCTCATTCTTCAGCACAAAGGTCAGCAGGCGGCCGGCGGCATTGCGCGTGTCGGTGTGGCTGTCATAGCACGGCACCGTGGGGCACTGGTTGAAGATGTGCCGGTTGCCGCGGATGCGTGCGCCGGTGGTTTCCACCTCGATGGTGGCGGCAATGTCAGACTCCATGCGCAGGTCGTCCGGAATGTCCCGCCGGCTGTCCAACAGATTGAGCAGATACAGGCGGCCGCGGTCATCCACAATAAATTGGGCGTGCAGCCCGTTTTCGGCAAATTCCAGCTTTGTCATCCGTTATCCTCCTGCCCGTTGAATACCCGCATGGCGCGGATCACATCCTCCTGCATGGCGGCCTGCGCATCCAGCAGCGCATCGTGGAACTGGGTATACTGCTTGCCGGATATGGCGGCGGCGCCCGCCTTGGACATATAGGTGTAATAGTTGATCTTGCGCACCCCGCGGCGGATCACCTCACGGTAATCGGCCGGGCTGACCCCGCTGCCGCCGTGCATCACCACCGGCACACCGATGCGGGCCACGATCGCCGACAGGCGGGCGAAGTCCAGCTTCGGTGCGCTGCGGTAGAAGCCGTGTGCCGTGCCGAAGGCGCAGGCCAGGGCGTCAATGCCGGTGTCGGTCACAAACCTCTCGGCCGCGGCCGGGTCGGTGTAGATGGAGGTATCCCCCTCGCCGCCGCCCTCGCGGCTGCCCATGGAGCCGATCTCGCCCTCCACCGATACGCCGGCAGCGTGGGCGAAGCGCACCGCCTCCACCGTATTGCGGGTGTTTTCCTCCGCCGGCAGCGTGGAGCCGTCGTACATCACCGAGGTGAAACCAAGCTCCACCCCTCGCCGCACATAGTCGAGGTCCTCGCCGTGGTCCAGATGGACACACACCGGCACCGTGGCGCGCCGGGCAAAGAACAGCATGATCGGGGCCATTTCCTCCATGGTGCACAGCCCCATGGTCTCATGCACCTGTGCGTGCATCAGGATCACCGGGCACTGCTGCGCCTCGGCCGCGCCGATCACGGCGCGCACGCTGGTCAGGTTTGGGGTGTTGAACGAGCCGATGGCGATCTTTTTCTCCTCGGCTATGCGCAGGATCTCTTTCAGTGTAACTAACATTCAGAACGCTCCTTCAAATGCGGTTTTTCCGTGTATAAAGCGGAAGGTGACGCCGGTGGCGGCGGATTCCCCTGCTGCCAGGAAGGGCAGCGTGCCCTCGCGGCGCAGCACATCCCGTCCGTCGGGGGTGCAGTTGCCCGGCTCCAGCCCCAGCACATAATCGGTCTTGCCCATCATCTTCCATTCCACAAAGCGGGGCAGCTCAAGGCTATTGTAGGCGATGACCACCCCCTTGTCAATGGAAGGGCTGTAGGCGCCGACGGCGGCCTGCCCGTCCTTTGCTGCCACATCGTAATAGTAGCAGCATTCCTCATACCCCGCCTGCGGCGGCTCCATGGTCAGGGCCGTGGCGGCGTGGGCGGCGGCGTGGCTGTTGCGCGGGGTCATACCGGTGTGCGGAATGACCACCTGCGTATCCTCCTGCAGCAGCGGGTAGCCCATATTGCAGTGGTACAGCAACATATAGGGGCTTTCGCTGTCGCCGGCATTGTGTACGGTATCCCGCACCGCGATGGTGTTTTCCGTATAGGAAAAGGTGTATTGCCGGTCAAGGATCAGCTTGCGGCCGAAGATGGTGCAGTCCCGCACCTGTGCCCGCACCGTCAGTCCGGCTTCGCTTTCCTCCATGCCGAGAAGCTGCGCCGGGGTATTGGCAATGCTGCCGTGCAGCGGCAGCTGCTCCCCGGCGTCGGTGCAGGGGCTGCCCACGGCGGTCAGGCCGCAGGTGGTAAAGAAGCCGGCGGTAAAGGACTTGAGAAAGCCGCTGCCCACAGCGTCATAGTAGGCCGGCGCCACATAGCCGCAGGGGGAGAAATACCCCATGTTGTCCCCGCCGAAGCTGACCCGCGACAGGTCGGCACAGCGGTCCAGCGAGATCCAGGCCTCCAGCCCCAGACCATTGCGCACGCACAGCAGGTGCATGCCGTCCCCCCGGCCGCCCTGCAGAATGTATGGCTCGGCGCCGCGCAGCTGCAGCGGATGGCCGATATAGGCATTGCAGTTCTTCATGGTCATTCCTCCTCCGATTTCTGCAGATGTTTGATTGCCCGGTACAGCCCGGCATATTGCCTGTACTGCCGGTCATAGATGGCGGCATTTTCCGCCTGTGGATGGAAGATCTGCCGCACCGGCGCCATCCTGGCCACCGTCTCCGGCAGGGCAGGGTATGCCCCCACGGCCACGCCGCACAGCGCCGCCGTGCCGGCTGCCCCCACCTCCTTGCACGCCAGGGCGGTGATATCGGTGCCCAGCACATCGGCCTTGATCTGCAGCCACACAGCAGAGGCGGCGCCGCCACCGGTGGCACGCACCGTGCGGATGCGGCCGGAATACTGCTGCAGAACGGCGAAATTCTGCCGGATCTCAAAGGCCGTGCCCTCCATCAGCGCCTTGTATACGGCGGCGCTGTCGGTTTCCAGCGTCAGGCCGAGGATGGCGGCCTTGGCCTGCGAATCCATGTAGGGGGTCGCCGCCCCGGCAAAGTGGGGCAGCACCAGCAGCCCGGTCGGCTGCGGGGGCACGCGGCTGTCCAGCAGGGCATAGATATTCTGCCCGTGCGCGGCCGCTTCGGCCGCCTCAGCAGCGGCAAAGGTATCCCGGAACCACTTCAGCGTGGCGCCGCCGGTAAAGGAAAGGGCATAGCAGGCGTAGCGCCCGCCGGGGTACGGCACCACCGAGTAGCCCTGCGCGTACAGCGCCGGTTCCTGCGGCACCCGGTCAAACAGCACCGGGATGCACTCCACTGTGCCGGTGCCGTCCATGGCCTGGTCGCCGGAAAACACGCCGCTGCCCAGCATGGCGGCCACCTGGTCGTGGCAGCCGCTGACAACGGTAACGGGGTAGTCGATGCCCAGCTGCCGGGCAAGCTCCGGCCGCAGGGTGCCGGCCGGCGTGCCGGCGGGCACCGGCTGTGAGAACAGCGCCGGGTCAATGCCGGCCGCGGCGAAGACCTCCGGCGACCAGCACAGCCGCCGGATATCCAGTGCCCCGGTGCGCGCCGCCAGGGAATAGTCGATCTGCGCCGTGCCGGTGAGGGTGTACACGATATAGTCCTGCCCCAGCAGCACCCGGCGGCAGCGCGCAAACAGCGCCGGGTTGTGCGCCCGGTGCCACAGCAGCTTGGCAAGGCTGTACATCGGATGCGGCTGTGTGCCGGTGATGGCGGTGATGCGCTGTTCGCCGAGCGCCGCGGCCAGTGCGGCGCACTCCTCGCCGCCGCGCGGGTCGGTGTACAGCATCGAGGGGGCCAGCACCGTGTCCCGGTCGTCCAGCATGGCGAAGCTTTCGCCGAAGCTGGTCACGCCGACGGCGTCCAGCCGGTGCTCACCGGCGGCGCGCTGCAGCAGCTCCAGCACCCCCTGCCGCACGGCGTTGAAATCAATTTCATGCTCCCCGCCGCGGTGGGTGGCGGGGTATTCGGTATAATATGTAGACAGCAGTACGGCCTGCCCGTCATATACGGCCAGCTTGCACCCGGTGGTGCCGATATCCAGACCGGCAATGTTCATAGCGGTTACCCCTCAATGTTCTCCACATCATAGCCAAGGTAGACCCGGAAGGCCTCCTCCAGCGCCGCCTTCACATGGCCGCGGGCCACGGTGGTGTGGTGCTTGTAGCCGCCGCGCGCCAGCCGCAGCAGCTTATCCTGCAGGCCGTCGATTTTGGCCACGCCGCCGCAGCCGAAATACCCGTCCTCGATCGGCTCGCCGGTGAATGCGCCCTCGCTGAAATACACGGTGATGCGGCCGTCCTCGGTCTTGCAGTTGGAATAGGTCATGGGGAAGGCGGCAATGCGCCCCTCATTGGTGCCCCAGCCGCTGCCGGGGTCGCCCTTGTCAAACATCTTGTGCGAGGTAACGGTGCCGCTGCCCTGCATGAGGGACTGCGCCGTGGAGCCGCAGTGGAACAGAATCACCTTGTCGGGATCCTCGCCATAGTTGTTGTTCCAGTCCAGGCAGGCGGAGGGGCCGCCGGTGGCCAGCGTCAGTGCCCGCATGGTGATGGCGGAGCACATATCAATCTCGCAGGCAGCCACAATGCCGCGGTCGTTCAGCTCACTGATCAGCACGCAGGGACATACCCGCAGATAGGTCTCCATCTCGTTCCAGCAGCGCAGCGCGATGGCGTCCAGATGGTAGGTCTCGATGTAACCGTCAATCGCCACACTGATCTTGGCCAGCATGCACTTTTTCTCCTCCGGCACACGGCTGAAATCGGTGTACCGCTCCAGCGCGTCCTTCTTGTTCAGTACGCGGGCGTCATCATCCGCCATGCCGCGCACGGTCTCGAACAGCTCGGACAGGTCGAAGCACTCCACATTGATGCCGTGGCGCTGCATGGTAACCTCGTCAAAGCGCACGGTCTTGAAGGCGGTGGTGCGGGCGCCGATGCACCCGATGGTAAAGCGCTTCATGCCGCGCACCACGCGGCACACGGTGGCAAATTCGTCCAGATTTTCCCGGAAGGCGGGGGAAAGCGGGTGCACCACATGCGGCTTCATCACCGTAAAGGGTACGCGGTACTGGGTGAACACATCCGTGATGGAGAATTTGCCGCAAAAGGCGTCCCGCCGGTGGGCAAAGTCCATCTTGCCGATCTCGTCCGGGTAGGCTTGCATCAGGATGGGGACGCCGGCATCCTGCAGGGCGGCGATGGCGCCGTTTTCGTCAATGAAGATCGGCATGCACAGGATCACGCCGTCGTATTCCCCCTCATGGGATTTCAGCCATGCGGCATAGGTGCGGCCCTCATCCCGCGTCTCCACTGCGCCGTAGCGGGTGGCGTCCTTGTCCATGATGAGGTAATTGTAGCCGGCGTCGGTCACGGCCTTCACCATGTCCTCGCGGGCACCCTCGATCAGCTCGGCGGGCATAAAGCCCCGGTTTCCGAAATACAGTGCAAAGGTTTCTTTTTTCATTGTCTGCATACTCCTTATTGGTCGTTGTTGGGGGGATTTATATACATCTTGATTTTAGCGATTTTTATGCTACAATGAAAGATACAATCGTCTGTTAAATTGTAAATTTGTCCAAGGGGGCTGGATTTATGAGGATCACGCTGGATTCCCGCAAGATGGAGGAGCTGATGAAGGCCTTTTATACGGTGGCCGGTATCCGGTTTGTGCTGTTTGACGCCGACCACCGGGAGATTGCCGCCTATCCGGCGGAGTCCTGTGCCTTCTGCACGGCCATGAAAAGCTGCCCGCGCACCCGCCGGCGCTGCGTGGGCGCCGATAAGCGCGCCCTGAAAAAATGCAGCGAGAGCGGCTCGGTGGTGGTCTACAATTGCCACGCGGGGCTGGTGGAGGCGGCTGTGCCGATCTTTGATAATGAGCAGATCGTTGCCTATCTGATGTTTGGGCAGGTGCGTGACCGCGCGCATGATAAGACGCGCAAGCTACTGCCGGAGGTGGCGGCGCTGTGCGGCATGCCGCAGACGGAGCTGCAGACCCTGCTGGACAGGACCGAGACCAAGGGCATGGAGCAGATCACCTCGGCGGCCAAGATTATGGAGGCATGTGCCAACTATATCGTGTTCAAGGAGATGATCACCCCGCAGAATGACCGCATCTTTCTGGCGGCCAAGGAGTATATTGCCGCCCATCTGCAGGAGAATATCGATATCAGCAGCCTGTGTGAGGAGCTGCAGATCAGCCGCAGCCGCCTGTATACCATCTTCCGGCAGGAGGCCGACCAGGGCATTGCGGAGTACATCAAGCGCCAGCGTATGCACCGGGCAAAGAAGCTGCTGAAAACCACCGACCTGCCGATCCCGGAGATCGCGGCCGAGGTGGGCTTTCTCGATTACAACTACTTCAGCCGGGTGTACAAGAGCGTTTACGGCAAATCGCCGAAAACCTACCGCAGAGCGACGCGATGAATATATAGCAGACGGCTTCCCCGCGGAGGGGGGGAGACGGTTTTTTTGGGCCTTTTTTCGGCTGCTCGGCCGGAAACCGTCGGCACTGTGGCCGAAATCGGCAGGCGGCAAAATTCTTTTTTGTACAGACTGCCGGCTGGATGCATTTTCCTCCTGCGGAGCAGAAAACAGGCAAAACCGGCAAAAAGTGCAGCGGTTTTGGACAAATTTACAATTTTCAAGACGGAAATATCTTTCTTTGCCTATGGGCGTTTGTTAAAATCGAGATGGATGAGGGAGCAGGATTTTCTGCTGCCTTATTGGTGCGGTGATATGCAGCATGAAAAAGCACGGGACTGCAGCGCACCGCACCGATGCAAATGCCTAAAATTTGCTTAGGGGGAAAGAAAGATGAACAATCGGTCAACAGCAAAGAAACTTTTGGCGATTCTTCTCAGCCTGACGCTGATCGCATCCTGCGTGGTTGTGGCCGGCGTGGGGGCGGCGACCGCCGGCGCCTCATGGGGCAGCTTTGATGGCGGGACGGTCGGTGACGACCTGGCATTGAGCAATGCCAACGGCAATACGATGAAAGTAAGCGATGCGCAGGCGCATAGCAGCACGCAGTCGCTGCTGGTGTACACCGGCAAAAGCGGCGGCTCCAACCGGCCGCAGCTGCTGATGCAGGACGCCGATGGACAGGATTTCAAGAGCGAGGCGGGCAAGAAGTACCGCATTGGTTTCTGGTATTATGTGTCGGGCGCACAGAGCGCCACTGTCGATCAGCTGTCGCTGTGGGTGGGCACAAAGGGCGAGGATAAGACCGCCTTCAGTGCCGAAAGAGATAGCGAGGCTGGCTCGAAGAAGGGGCATCTGCTCACGCTTTCCGGCAGAAATACCGGTACAGTTTCGGGCGATGCCGGCAACCAGGGGCTTACCGTGACGGTCTCCCAGCGGGACAGCTGGCAATATGTCTGTTTCACCGCGCAGGATGAGGTGACGACCGATGGCGGCTATCTGATCCTCGGCGCGGCGGCGACCAGCCAATCCGGCAAGGTGTATGCCGGGCTGGAGTTCTATCTGGATGATATTTCCATAGAGGCAGTGCCGGAGGCGGCCGATGATCAGGGCTGGAGCTTTGAGAGTGAGACGACCGGCACCAATTTCTCGATGAATGGCCACCCGGCGACGGTGACCGACGAGGTTTCCTATGATGGGGAAAAGGCGCTGCGGGTGGTTTCTTCCGACAGCAGCGGCAATGGCCGTGCACAGCTCCTCCTTCGGGACGCGAACGGTACCCCGGTGACGGTGGAGGCCGGCCAGAAATATACCGTCAGCTTCTGGTATTATATCCAGCCGGACGATACGGCCATCAGCGGCCTGAATTACTGGCTGGCCGCGGCGGACGACAGCACGGCCTTCAACAGCAGCAGCTATAAGAAGGATGAGCATAAGCTGGCGGAGCCGAATATTGCCGCGGCGGTTAAGGGACAGTGGACGCAGGAGACCGTCAGCGGTCTGGCTGCCTACAGCGGCACCCTGCGCCTGGGTATCTCGCCGAGCACCAACGGCAATGCGGCCCCGTTCTATCTGGACGCGATCGTGGCGACGGCAGAGGATCTGCCCAGCTATGGCTTCAACTCCTTTGAGCGCAACAGCGAGGGCGAGAACCTGTCCATGCAGAAGAGCGCGGTTCTCGGCGCGACGGTCACGAGCGAGCAGCACCACACCGGCAACTATGCTCTGAAAATCGTCAGCAACAGCAATTCCGGCAATGGCCGTATGCAGATGCTGGTGCGGGATGAACAGGGGCAGACGGTCAAGCTGACCGCCGGACAGAGCTATTTGGTCAGCTTTTGGTACTATATGCCGGCGGATAGTGACGAAACAAAGGCAAACTACTGGCAGCTGAATTACTGGCTGGCTTCGGCTAATGAGAGCACGGTTTTCGATGGCGCCAGCTATAAAAAGGATGACTACAAGGTTTATGAGACGGCCACGCCGATCTCGACGGTTAAGGGCGAGTGGGCGCAGGTCTCCTGCGTTGTGCCCGGCGATCAGGTCAAGGACGGCACGCTGCGTCTGGGCATCACCCGGAATATAGCGCCGGAAACCGATCCTTTCTACATTGACGATATCTCGGTGCGTGCGCTGGATGAGGCGCTGGATTACGGCACCAATAATGTGGCACTGTTCGTTGGCGGCGGCAAGGGCCAGAGCCCTGACGGCGCAGAGGCAACGGAAAAATCTCCGGTCTACACGGTGGACGGGAAGAAATACGGCGCTATGCGTTTCCTCGGCCAGTACACCACCGGTGCGGAAGATCTTTCCACTGTGGTGATCGGCGGCGCCAGCTACAGGATCGTGAAGCGCGGCCTGGCAGTGGATACGGCGACGGATGACAACACGGTGCTGGATGCGAATGCCAGCCTGAAGGTGGAAAAAACCGCCGGCTTTGACAGCTGCTGGACCTACGATGCAGCGACCAAGACCGTAAAGTACAGCGTGCTGATCGCGAGGATCAACAAGGACAATCTCGATACACCTCTGCGCTACCGCAGCTATATGGATATCCAGGTCGGCGACGATGTGGTGACGGTGTACAGCGCCATCCACGGCTCAAGCAATAATCAGCTGACGCTGGATGCGGTTGCCAAGCTGGCCAAGTATGACAACATGGCTGAGCTGTTTGATGCGGAATGAACGGAGGAAATGCGGTATGAATAAGAAGCTTTATCTTGATCCGGAGCTGCAGATACTGACCTTTACGCAGGCGGAACCCATCTCTATTGTTTCCGGCGTGGATGAGGGCGAAGAGATCACCCCCTTTGGCTGAACGCTTTTGCCGGCAGGCAAAACGAGTATTTTTTGATTGGAGGAAGCAACTATGACCAGATCCACTGGCGTCAGACGCCTGCTGGCGGTGCTGCTGTGTGTCACCCTGATTGCCTCCTGCATCACGGTGGCCGGCGTTGCGGCGGTTTCCGGCGCTGCGCGGGGCTTCGAGGGGCAGACGGTCGGTGCCGACCTGGCGCTGAGCAACCCCTATGGCAACACCATGCAGGTGAGCGATGCGCAGGCACATGAGGGCAGCCGCTCGCTGCTGGTGCACACCGGTAAAAGCGGCGGCTCCAACCGGCCGCAGCTGCTGATGCAGGGCGCGTCCGGGCAGGACTTCAAGACCCAGGCCGGCGGCGAGTACCAGATCAGCTTTTGGTACTATGTGCCGAGCGGGCAAAGCACGCAGGCGGATCAGCTGATGCTGTGGGTCGGAACAAAGGGCGAGGATAAGACCGCCTTCAGTGCCGGCAGCGATAGCGAGGCCGGTTCAAAGAAGGGGCATCTGCTGACGCTTTCCGATAACAATGCCGGCGAGATTACAGGCGGCGACAAGAACCAGGGGCTTACGCTGGCGGTGTCCCAGTGGGATAGCTGGCAGTGCGTCCAGTTCACCGTACGGGATGAGGTGACGGCAGCCGGCGGCTATCTCATCCTCGGCATTGCTGCCACCAGCCAGTCCGGCAAGGTCTACGCCGGGCACGAATTCTACCTGGACGATATCACCGTCAGTTCTCCGTCCGCGCCGGGCGGCGACCCGTGGGGCAGCTTTGAGGGGCAGGCGGCCGGCACCGGGCTGGCGCTGAGCAATACCCATGGCAACACCGCACAGGTCAGTGCGGCACAGGCGCATGACGGCAGCCAGTCGCTGCTGGTACATACCGGCAAAAGCGGCGGCTCCAACCGGCCGCAGCTGCTGCTGAAGGATGCCGACGGCCGGGACTTCAAGACCCAGGCCGGCGGCGAGTACCAGATCAGCTTCTGGTACTATGTGCCGGACGGGCAGAGCACGCAGGCGGATCAGCTGTCACTGTGGATCGGCACCAAGGGCGAGGAAAAAACCGCCTTCAGTGCCGGCAGCGATGGCGAGGCCGGCTCGAAGCGGGGACATCTGCTCACGCTTTCGGACAGCAATACCGGCGAGATCACAGGCGATGCCAAGAACCAGGGGCTTACGCTGGCGGTGTCCCAGCGGGATAGCTGGCAGCGCGTCCAGTTCACCGTGCGGGACGAGGTGACGGCCGGTGGCGGTTACCTTATCCTTGGCATTGCTGCCACCAGCCAGGCCGGCAAGGTGTATGCCGGGCACGAATTCTATCTGGATGATATAACGATCACGACACAGTCGGCACCGGTGGATCCCCGCTGGGGCTGCTTTGAAACGGCGGCCGCCGGCACGGATCTGGCGCTGGCCAATACCTATGGCAACACGATGCTGGTCAGCACGGAGCAGAAGCATACGGGCGCACAGTCGCTGCGGGTGCATACCGGCCAGAGCGGCGGTTCCAACCGCCCGCAGCTGCTGCTGCGGGATGCCGACGGCAACGACTTCAAGACGGCGGCGGGCAAAAAGTACCGCATCGGCTTCTGGTACTATGTGCCGGGCGGGCAAAACGCCACGGTGGATCAGCTGACGCTGTGGGTCGGCACAAAGGGTGAGGAAAAGACCGCCTTTAATGCCGGCAGCGACAGTGCGGCCGGCTCCAAGAAGGGGCATCTGCTCACGCTTTCCGGCAGAAATACCGGCACGGTTTCGGGCGATGCCGGCAACCAGGGGCTTACCGTGACGGTCTCCCAGCGGGACAGCTGGCAATATGTCTGTTTCACCGCGCAGGATGAGGTGACGACCGATGGCGGCTATCTGATCCTCGGCGCGGCGGCGACCAGCCAATCCGGCAAGGTGTATGCCGGGCTGGAGTTCTACCTGGATGATATTTCCATAGAGGCAGTGCCGGCAACGGCCGTCGGTCAGGGCTGGAGCTTTGAAAACGAGACGGCCGGCGCCAACCTTTCCATGAATGCCCACCCGATGACGGTGACGGATGAACAGTCCTATGACGGCGCACAGGCGCTGCAGGTGGTTTCCGCCGATAGCAGCGGCAATGGCCGTGCGCAGCTCATCGTTCGGGATGAAAACGGTACCCCGGTGACGGTGGAGGCCGGCAAAAAGTATGATATCCGTTTCTGGTATTACATCCGGCCGGACGATACGGCCATCAGCGGCCTGAATTACTGGCTGGCCGCGGCGGACGACAGCACGCCCTTTGACGGCAGCAGCTATAAGAAGGACGATTATAAGCTGGCGGAGCCGAATATCGCCACAGCGGTCAAAGGCCAGTGGACGCAGGCGGTCTGCAGCATAGAGGCCGCCTACAGCGGTACCCTGCGTCTGGGCATCTCGCCGAGCACCAACGGCAATGCGGCGCCGTTCTTCCTGGATGCAATCCGGGTAACGGAGGCGGAGCCGGACGGCGTGGCGATCCCGGCCGATCCGGGGGCAACCACCCTGACCTTTGAGAAGATCCCGGTCGGCGGCGGCACCAAAATGCTGCTGCGCGGCGGCGGCGCGGTGGATGCGGCCTATAACCGCACAGCTGGCGGCAGCCATGCCCTGCGGCTGGAGAAGATGACGAATGCGGGCGTGTACCGCAACCAGCTGGTGGTGATGGATTCCTCGACCGGCAAGCCGTTTGAGATGACGGTGGGCAAAAAGTATGCCCTGACCTTCTATGTGTATATGCCCGAAGATGCCGTGGAGGAAATGAAGATCAACTATTGGCTGCTTTCCACCAATACGCTGGCAGCTGTGGAGGACAAGAGCGCGGCGGAATTTGATTACAGCACCGCCTCTGTGCCCGGCGCGACCGGCGAGTGGATGCGGCTGCAGTCGGTCATCGAGGTGAAAAACGGCAAATACCTGATCCTCGGCATCACCGATTTCGGTCTGGCGGAGGGCGCGGCCTACTACATCGACGATATGCACATTGAGGAGCGCGTTGACCGTGGTATGAGCATTGATGCGCAGCCCGGCGCCACCATGTGGGATTTTGAGACCATGCCGCTGGACAGCGGTGAGCAGCTGCAGCTGCGCGGCATCGGCTCGGTGGATGATGCCTATAACCACACGCCGGGTGGCAGCCGTTCGCTCAAGCTGCAGAAGCTGGCACAGACCGGCATTCTGCGCAACCAGCTGGTGGTGATGGATCAGGCAACCGGCAAGCCGGCGGAGCTGACGATCGGAAAGGAATACACCATCAGTTTCTGGGCGTATCTGCCGGAGGAGACCGGCGATGTGCTTCAGCTCAATTTCTGGCTGCTGACAGCCAATGAGCTGAAGACGGTGGATAATAAGGATGCCGCCGAATACGATCTGCAGACCTCCACGCAGGCGATCGTCAGCGGCGAGTGGGAGCGGGTGGAAGCGACCATCCGCGTGACGAATGGTAAATACCTCATCCTTGGTGTCACCGATCTGAATTACCTGCCGAATGGCGTGTACTACTATTTGGATGATATCGAGCTGCGCACGCCGGAATATGTCACGGTGCGCTTTGATACCAACGGCTCACTGGAGACCATTGCCGATGTGGAGGCGCGTATTGGCGCGCCGCTGACCATGCCGACCGATCCTTATCGGATGGGCTACGAGTTTACCGGCTGGTATCGGGATAAGAGCTGCTCGGCGGACAGCCTTTTCGATCCGGAGCAGAATATGACCGGCAAGAACGGCGATGTGCTGACCCTGTACGCCGGCTGGAAGCTGTTTGCCGAGAGTGGGCAGGACTCCTCCCCGCAGGAGACGATCCGGTATGAGACAGAGTATTACGAGGAGTGGGAGCCGACACAGCAGGAGCTGCTGGAATTCGGCGAAAGCAGCCAGTGGAAGCCTGCCGGCACGGTCAACCGCGATCAGCCGGACAAGAATACGGATGCGTCCGATGCCACCGGCATTGCCCCGTGGCTGATCCTGCTGATCATCGGCGGCGCAGTCGTGGTGGTTGGCGGCGGCGCAGTGCTGGCGCTGGTCTTACTCAAGAGAAAGAAGGTGTAAGGGATGAAGACACGCATTTGGGCTTTCCTGTTGGCCGCCTGTATGCTGTGCATGGTTTTCTCCGGCTGCGCCGGGGACGGACAGCCGGGCAAGACGCCGGGCAATACGAGCAACGAAGCGCAGTTTGCGGTGGCGCTCAACCCGGTGCTGGCCTATGGCAGTGACGACGCGGTGATCGCGTACAATACCGTCAATGCGGCCATGCGCACAGACCATGAGGCTTCCTCCCTGACCGCCATGCAGGATACCGGCTGGCACTGGATGTTCCGTGCCGCGGCCGGGTGGGAGGAACGCCCCACCTATGCCCTGGATAAGTGGCAGAGCGGCGCGGGCAAGACAGCCAAGAAGGTGTATGCCTATACCTATACCGAATCCGGCCGCACCTCCCTGAGCCGCTATGCGGCGCAGACCACCGAGCTGATCCCCTACCAGAGCGAGACGGTGCCGCAGAGCGGCCTGCTGTGCTCCGGTGTGGGCACACAGGAGGAAGCGCTCAGCTATGTGGTGGAGAAGGACGGCGTGCTCACCATCCCGGAGGGCACCGTTACCGCCATTGCGGCGGTGGCCGGCATCAAGACCGGCTTCCTGGCCGAGGACGGCACGGCGCGCAGCGCCAGTGTGCGCCTGATGATCAACGATACCCAGCTGTGGAGCGGCACCCTGTGCAACGCCACCGCCGCTGCAGACGGCACGGCGGTGACCCAGCTGAGCTACCCGACCATGAAAAACCTGAGTGTTAAGGCGGGCGATGTGGTGTTTTTCGCCTTCCAGCTGAATGCGCAGGCCAACCGGGACGCGGATGTGTCCGCGCCGGAGGATAACGGCGGCTGGGCGCTGGTGCGCAAATCGCGCCTGGTGCCGGCGGGCACCACCTCGGAGAATACCAGCAAAACGGATGTGGTGCGTGATGACGGCTCCATTTCCATGATCACCGACTATATGTCCACCTTTACCCTTGTGCGGGATCCGGACGATGCTGTCCTGGTATCCATGGTTTCCAATATGGCCACGGTGATGATGGATCATTTCGGTGCCGTGATCTCCGTAGCCAGCCGCACGGCGGATGAAGCGGAGTACGAGATCGTGGTGGGCGCCTATGCGGCGCGGCCGCAGTCGGTCGCGCTGACGCAGGAGCTGCAGAGTGCGCGGGCGGATAACGCCTCGGATTACCGTATCCGCCTGATCGGCAAAAAGGTCTATATTGTGGCAGCAAACAACGAGGCGCTGCAGGCAGCCGTGGAGTATTTCCTGGAGAAATTCGGCTCGGACGACGATGCAGCCATCCCGGCGGACTACGATTACTATTACCAGCCGGCACATAAGGTGTATATGCTGGCAGGCAGGAATATCGCCTCCTACACCATCCGCACCGAGCGCTACCCCTCCCTGATGGTGCAAAAGGCCGCCGAGGCCCTGCGGCAGCTGGTGCAGGATGACTGCGGCTACCGCATGGAGATCCGGCCGATGAACAATGCCGGCACGGATGCCGGCAGCAATGAGATCCGCCTGGGGCCGATGAACGGCCGCGTTGGCGTGACCCGCACCTATGATACCCGCTTCACCAATAAAAATGAGAGCGCGTATATGTCCATTGAGGTGGACGGGTACCCGGATTGGCCGGAATCGCGCTATGAGGCCAAGGCGCAGGGCGATTGCTATATCGTCAGCGGCGGTTCCTCCTATGCAGTTAATGCGGCGGTGAGCGCGCTGCTGACACAGCTGAAGCAGAGCGGCGCGGTGACGGCCGACCAGGTGATTGCCGGCGACTATGTCAGCGCTTACGCTGTTAAGACGAAGTTTTCCAATGTGAAATACGATCTGTGCGGCGGCTATGGTATGGTGATCGCGGACGAATTCAGCTATACCGGAACGGATGAGGAGATCGAAAAGCAGGTAAAATCCCGCTGGTCGGTCAGCGTGGACGAGGCCGCCGGCCCGCCGAGCAAAACGCCGGGCGAGGAGCCGTCGCGGCAGAAGCGCGCCGGCATCTACGGCGATACCTGGTGGATCACGCAGGATGGCACCGGCAACGGCTATCTGCAGCAGATCACCAAGGCAGAAAGCTATGGTTATGATGCCGGCCGCCTGATCAGCCAGTACAAGTGGGGCTTCCGCTATGGTATCTGGGAGACCCGCCTGGTGATGGCGACCCGCAACGGCGCCTGCTCCTCCCTGTGGGCAATGACGGAATTCCCGGTGATCTACACCACCGACCGGCTGGAGATTGACCTGTATGAAAACAAGGGGCAGGATGCCTATGCCGGGCACCTGATCCACTGGTCGAAGGCTGCGGACGGACGGGATCAGTTCCACATCTTTGACGATTACGGTGATGGCGGCTTTACCAATATCATTGTTTCGCCGGAGGAGAATGAGCATTTCTACGATACCTTCCACCACATGGCGCTGGAGTGGACACCCACCAGCATGACCCTGTATCTGGACGGCCGGCAGACCAGCACAATGAACACCATGGGGTACAATGTGTTCCTCAATGGCGTGGCGATCAAGCTGGCCAACGGCGTGGGCACCACCTTTGATAATGGGCAGTCCTATACCGCTGTGCGCGGCAAGGATGGGATCATGCGCACCTACGACCCCGATGACTTTATGGAGGATGTCTCTAAGTTCTTCGAGGTGCAGACGGTCGACTATACCCGCGTGTTCCAGACGGCCAATGACGGCAAGAGCACCAATGAGGCCAGCCGCTTCTGGATGGCCAATTCCTTCGGCAAGGTCAAATAATCTGCCGATACTACCGCTTTCGTGTTGCGGTGTTTCCTGCATGGCCGGCGATCGGGGGAGGTCGGTCGGTGGATGACGCCGTTTTGAGGCCGGGGTGTGTTCCTCCTTCTGGGTGCTCCGGCAATGCAAGTATTTGTCCCAACCGTTCCGCTGTCACGGAACGGTTGGGGCAGCGGTCGTTTATGAGAAAAATTTTTGGAGGAAAACCATGCAAGCAAGAAAAATCAGCCGTACCGATCTGACCCTGTCGCCGATCGGCTTCGGCACGGCGGCCGCCGGTCTGGACTGGGACGGCGAGGACGCCGACCGGCTGCTGGAAGCCTATGTGGCGGGCGGCGGCAATCTGATTGATACCGGCCATGTATATTCGGACTGGATCAAGGGGGAAACCTCCCGTTCCGAGCGGGTGCTGGGGGACTGGATCCGCCGGCGCGGCCGGCACGATGATATCGTGCTGATGACCAAGGGCGGTCATCCGCGTATCGGCCATATGCATGAGAGCCGGATGTCCCGGCAGGATATGACCGAGGACCTCAACGGCAGCCTGGAAAAGCTGGGGGTGGATTGCATCGATATCTACCTTTATCACCGGGACGACCAGGGGCAGACAGTGGAAGAGCTGATCGAGACCATGCAGGACTTCGTGCGGCAGGGCAAGGTGCGCTACTATGGCTGCTCCAACTGGACGACGGAGCGGCTGCAGCAGGCGCAGGCGTATTGCGACCGGAAGGGCTACCGCGGCTTTGTGGTCAATCAGGCACTGTACAATATCGGCGTGGCCCATGCCAGGCCGCAGGCGGATGATACCCTGGTGGTGTGCGATGCGCCGATGCTGGAGTGGCACCGGCACAGCGATACGCTGCTGATGCCCTTTTCCGGGATGTGCAATGGCTTTTTCCACCTGCTGCGGGAGAAGGGTGCGGCGGCGCTGGCGCAGGGGGAATACTGCACCGAGGGAAATCAGCGCCTTGCCCAGCATATTTACGCGCTGTGTGAGCGGCGCGGCTGCTCCGTTACCGAGGTGCTGCTGGGCTTCTTTGCCATACAGCCGGTGCCAATGCTGCCGCTGGCCTCAGCGGCCAATCTTGAGCAGCTTTCGCAGCTGACCAAGGCGATGCACACGGATTTCCGGGCGGAGGACTACGCCTTTTTGTCTGCCGGCGTATAGGGGCGGTTTGTGCCCATTGGGTGACGGAGTTTTTAAGCCTTTATTAAAATTGTGCGGAACGGCGGCAGGATGATTGACAGGCAAGGCGATCGGGTGTACAATAAAGCTAACCTATCAAACGGAGGTTTTTGCTATGAAAATATGCCCCTCTTGTCAGGCGCAGCTGATGGATGAGATCACGGTCTGCCCGCGCTGCGGCACGGTGCAGCCGGCCGCGGCACAGCAGCCGCAGCAGCCTGTGACGCCCCCATCGTATTGTCCGCCGCAGGGCCAGTATGTGCCCCCGCAGACCTACCAGCCGTATGTGGATCCGGCGGATCACACAGCGGAGTTTTCGGCCGAGGATATTGCGGATAACAAGCTGTTTGCCATGCTGCCGTACCTTTCTTCGGTGCTGGGGATCATCATTGCCCTGCTGGGGGCCAAGGATTCGCCGTATGTGCGTTTCCATGTCAAGCAGGCGCTTAAGCTGTTGGTGGCGGAGCTGCTGGTGGTCGTGCTGACGGCGCTGACCTTCTGGTTGATCCTGCCGGCGATCGCGGGCGGTGTATGCCTGGTGATCCTGATGGTGCTGGATATTATCGCTTTCTTCCAGGTGTGCGGCAATAAGGCTAAGGAGCCGGCAATTGTGCGTAGCCTGAAATTCCTGCGCTGATCGTGTTGGGATCCGGGCGGCACGCGGAGCTTCCGCGTGCCGCTTTTTGTGTTCCGGCCACAGCAGGACAACACTGTGCAGCTTCTGCGCGGGTTTGCCTTGACAAATCGGCTGCCGGGTAGTAAACTTAGACCGTGCTTTCTTTGTGCCGCATGGCCGGATAGCCTGTCTTGCGGCCGGAGCATTTGCCATGTCCCGGTAGCTCAGCTGGATAGAGCACCGCCCTCCTAAGGCGGGTGTCGGGGGTTCAAATCCCTTTCGGGACGCCAAAGCCCCAAGGACATGAGTCCTTGGGGCTCGTTTCTTACCCATTAAAAACCAATTAAGCAAACAGTAAAACCGAGCTGTTAATTTACAGCTCGGTTTATATATTTTCATCGTCTATATACTGCATTATATCTTGAACATCGCATTTAAGAATTTTGCAAAAAGTTTCAATTGTGTGGGTGCTTACACTCTCGTTTCGTTTAAGTCGAGTGATTTGTGCGGGGCTAATATTGAATGTTTTAATAAGAGCGTATTGACTAACGCCTTTTTCTTTCATTGTTTGCCATAACCGATCATACGAAATCATAAAACATCCATCCTTCCTATTGACATATTAACCGCTTTCGGTATATAATGATATTAACCAATATTGGTTAATATCAAAGATCAGGGAGGACATACTATGTTTTGCTCTAAGTGTGGAAAAGAAATCAATGATGAAGCAGTTGTATGCATTCATTGCGGTTGTTCTACTACAAATTATGAACAAAAAGCCAAAGAGAAAGAACTGCCGATTATTATTAACAACAATAACGCTGCTTCTGCATCGTCGGCCGCATCTGCGGCAGTAGGTGGGCGCGTAAGAAGGAAATATTCGCTGCTGTTTGATATTTTCATGATCTGTATTACCGGTGGATTGTGGATTATCTGGATGCTTTTGCGCCCAAAGTATTATTAATTAAATAATGTTTATTTTCAGGGGTATTTATTCGTTTTACAAATTTCCAGCTGCCCCCAAAAAGAACAGGACACGATATGCCCTGTTCTTTTTTCGTTTTTGTTGTGTTCAAATGGGTGGTCGGGGGTTAACAGCCGCAGTGATTTTTAACGATGTGACTGCTGCCGGTGGCAGAGATTAAGCCCCCCCGAAAGACGATGGTCTCGCCTTGCCAGTCCGCTTGCAAACGCACTTACGGGGGCTTATTGTTGCCGTTTTTTAATAGTGCGGCAGTTTGCATTTCCTGCTCTCTTTATGGCAGCAGGCGCTGTGTACTGTATGAGCGTTGTTGTATCCCGGAGACAATTTTGTGGTACAGGCTCTCCCACCGCTGCGTATACTGGTAAAAACAAATCTTACGAAGGAGAGCGGTGCATGAATATGAATTACCACACCAATTCCTGCAACGGAAGGAACGGCTGTAGCTATGACGAGTGCGGAACCTATGTGACCATACAGGGTCCCCCCGGCCCTATGGGGCCGGAGGGGCCGCGGGGCGAACAGGGCGGCAGGGGTGAACAGGGTCCCATGGGGCCGCGGGGCATCAAGGGGGAAACGGGCTGTCCCGGTCCGATCGGTCCACGCGGGCCTGTTGGCCCAATGGGGCCGCGTGGGCCGCAGGGCGTGCGCGGTGATGCCGGCCCGAAGGGCGACCCCGGCTGCATGGGACTGCAAGGCATTCAGGGCAACCCCGGCCCGATCGGGCCGAAGGGCGACCGTGGTCCCGCTGGCCCCAAGGGGGATCCCGGCCCGCAGGGGCCGATGGGGCCGAAAGGTGATCGCGGGGAAAAAGGTGAGCGTGGTCCTGCCGGCGAACAGGGGCCGATAGGGGAACAGGGGCTGCAGGGAGAAATTGGTCCGCAGGGCGTCCAAGGGGACAGAGGTTGTCCCGGCCCGCAGGGAGAGCAGGGAATTCCGGGTCCGCAGGGTGAAAAGGGCGACACCGGCGAGAAAGGCGAACCGGGCGACCCCGGCCCGCAGGGCGAGCAGGGAATTCCGGGCCCGCAGGGCGAAAAGGGCGACACCGGCGAGAAAGGCGAACCGGGCGACCCCGGCCCGCAGGGAGAACAGGGAATTCCGGGTCCGCAGGGTGAAAAGGGCGACACCGGGGAGAAAGGCGAACAGGGCGATCCCGGCCCGCAGGGAGAGCAGGGAATTCCGGGCCCGCAGGGCGAAAAGGGCGACCCCGGCGAAAAAGGTGAGCAGGGCGACCCCGGCCCGCAGGGGGAACAGGGAATTCCGGGTCCGCAGGGCGAAAAGGGCGACACCGGCGAGAAAGGCGACCCGGGTGACCCCGGCCCGCAGGGAGAACAGGGAATTCCGGGTCCGCAGGGTGAAAAGGGCGACACCGGGGAGAAAGGCGAACAGGGTGACCCCGGCCCGCAGGGTGAGCAGGGAATTCCGGGTCCGCAGGGTGAAAAGGGCGACACCGGAGAGAAAGGCGAGCAGGGGCCGCGCGGCGAGGACGGAGAGCCTCCGGTTGTGACGGTCGTTGAAGATACGCCGCTTGTCTATAAATTGAATTTCAAAACCGATCAGCAGGATATCACGACGCCCAACCTGTTTGCTCCGTACACGGAGTACCATGCCGATCTTTCTGCGGTCAACGCGGTTCTGACAGTGCCGATTCAAAATCTGGTGCTGACCTATCAGACCACTTCCTCCACCACCGTGCGCATCACCATAGCGCCGAAAGAGACGACGGTTCCGATTTTGGCGGATATGCGCAGAACCTCCATCTATAATACCGGCAGTGTGGAGGCGCAGACCTTCGATAATACGACGGTTTCGGGGCGTACCGTGCTGGATGAGATCGTGTACAGCCAGTCGCAGGAGACGCACAGCCTGAAGATCCGGCAGCAGGATCCCACAACCAAGCTGTGGTCTTTGTGTGAGGTTTACTCGTTTATTTCCCGGGGCGGTGCGCGGACATCGGTTCGGATACAATGGAGCGAATACGGCGTTGCCTACGAGGCACCGGCGACGGTATAAAAAACAGAGCCCGGGCGCTCCCCCCCTGATAGGGGAGCGCCCGGGCATCCGGCGGTTACATGCAGGGCGGGCAAAACAGTCGGTGGGCTATTTTTATCGGTCGTTTGCCTTAATCTCCACGGTTCTGCCGCCAAGGTTTTCGTAAATGCGGTGGGAAATGGAGAGAACGGTGCGTCCCGCGCAGGCACGGCGCAGTGCCTCCAGCACACAGGTCTCTGTTTCGGCGTCCAGGTTGGCGGTGATCTCGTCAAGCAGCAGCACTGCCGGGTTTGCCGCTGCGGCGCGGGCGATGGACAGCAGCTGCCATTCGCCCTGTGAAAACATCCCCTCCGTGCATACGATGGCATAGCCGTTGGCAAGGGCACGGATAGCCCCGTCCATTCCGGCAAGCCTTGCCGCGGCCTGCGCCATTTCTGCGGTAATGGCGGGATCCCCCAGGGTGATCTGATCCAATACTGTCCCCAGCACACGGGAAAAGTGCTGTTCCACGCAGCCGATGCAGGCGCGCCGCTCACGGTCGGTGATGGCGGCAACGGCCACGCCGCCAATGGTGATGGTGCCTGCCCGTGGCTGGTAGAGCCCGAGCAGCAGCTTGAATACCGTGCTTTTGCCGGCGCCGGTTCTGCCGACAAGCGTGACCTGTTCCCCCTCGTTCACGGCCATGGAAAAGTCGCGCAGCACCGGCTTTTCGCCGTACCCGAAGGTGACATGGGAAAGCACAATATCCCCGCGCGCGGCGGACGCTCTTTTCGGCGGGATCACCCGTTCCGGTTCATCCAGAAAGGCATCAATCCGCCTGACCCCCGCCATGGCCGACTGGATGGTCTGTATTTCCATGCCGAGGCTTTCAATCGGGGAGAATATGCGGGAGATGTAGTTGATAATGGCGACCGAGGTGCCGACCGACATGCCGAACAGCGCCAGAATTTCCGCTCTGCCGGAGGCGGAAAGCGGCATCACAATGCCAACCACGGCCGCATTCAGCAGAAATACAACAGGCGAGTAGATCGCATCGTAGAAATTGGTTTTTTCCACGGCCGCATAGCTTTCGCCGATGCGGCGGTCATAGCGGCGCTCCATATAGCTTTCCAGGCCGAGGGCGCGGATGGTGCGGATATTATGCACGGTTTCCGGCACCTGTCCGGATACGGCAGCCACGGCGCGGCGGTTTTCCAGCTGTGCGGCAAGCATTTTCTTCTGCACATGGCGGGTGAAAACGGCGAAAAGCGGCAGAACCACCAGCAGAACCAGGGCAAGGCCGATGTTTTTCACGGCGATGACTGCCAGGATCGAGAGGATCCGGCAGGCATCCGCCGCCATGCTGATGATGCCGGAGGTGAAGAGTGCCTCCACGGTATCCACATCGCCTGAAAACCGCGCGGCAACCTCGCCGGGGTTCTGGGCAACCAGGGTGCTTGCCGGCAGGGCGGTAAGCTTTTGCGACATCTCCGAACGCAGGGCGTGGGTCATTTTCTGGCCGAAAAGCACCAGCAGCGTCTCCTGGGCCGCGGAAAGCACCCCCTCCAGGGCAAGGCTCCCGAAATAGAGGAGCACGGCGGCAAAGGGGAGTGCGGCTCCTCCGGTCAGACGGTCAATGATGCGGGCAAGCAGCAGCGGCGGCAGCAGTGACGCGGCCACCGAGCCAGCGACGCACAGCAGCGTCCCGGCGGTGAGCAGACGGTGTGTCTGCATCGCTGCCTTCAGCGCCGCAAATACCCCGGCTTTAGTCTTCTTCGGCATGCGCGTTCCCCCCTGTCTGGCTTTCATATAGCCGGCGGTATGCCGGCACGGATGCCATCAGCTCATCGTGTGTGCCAACACGGGTTTTTCCGTCCTCGATAAAGAGCACTTTCTGCATTTGCGGGAAGTGGTAGAGCCGATGCGAAATGAGGAACACGACCGTGTTTTTGGCGTAGCCGCGCAGAGCGGTAAAAACGGCATCCTCCGTCTGGCGGTCCAGTGCGGAGAACGGATCATCCAGAATCAGCACCGGCCGCGGGTGTGCCAGCGTCCGGGCGAGTGCCAACCGCTGCGCCTGCCCGCCGGAAAGACGCACACCGTTGTTCCCGATCACGGTATCCATGCCGTCCTCCATGGCCAGCACTTCGTCCTCCAGCGCGGTTGCGGCGAGATACGGCATGGCCGCCTGTTCGCTGCCGCACAGGATATTGTTCTGCACCGTATCGGTGCTTAGCTCGGGATCATGCCCCAGATAGCCGACCGTTGCGGCGATTTCCCGCGCAGAGAATGCGGACAGCTCCCGGCCGCCAAAACGGACCGAGCCGCCATACGGGGCTTCGCACAGGAACACCCGCCCAAAGGTGGACTTGCCGCAGGCAACGGGACCGGTTACGCCGATGATATCGCCGGGATGCGCCGTCAGCGAAAGCCCGGAAAAGATCGGCTCGGCGCCGTAGGCAAAGGAAAGTGCCTCCAGCGTGACATCGGCGGGCTGCGGTATTTTAAGGGGTTCCAGCGGCTCCGGCGCCCGCATCAGCGGCTGGATCCGTCTCCATGAGACCTCGGCCTTTTGTACGGAGTTGAAGAGCTTGGCCACCTTGGAGGATTTGACCGTCAGCTTCGTAAAACAGGAAAGAAAGGTGGTGAATGCGGCAATATCCCAGGTGTTCCACCCCGTTCCGAGCACATTTTTTGCGCCGAACCACAGGATGAACAACGCGCCCGCGCCGGATGCCGCCAGATACAGTGGCGGCAGTGCCGATTGCCATACATTGGAGAGCACAGCGGCTTTTTCATAGCCGCGCAGGGCTTCCTCATACTGCTGCGCCCGTGCGTCCTCACAGCCGTATATGCGGTAGGTCACGGCGTTCTGCGCGCGGTCCAGCGTTGCGGCGCTCAGTGTCCCTGCCGCCTTTTTATAGGCTGCCCCTGCGCGCTGCACCGGCTTTTTCATCCGCGCCGCGCAAAGGTACGAGATCGGGGTGAACAGCAGGCTGAGCAATGCCAGCCGCCAATCGTACACGATGAGCATGACCGCGTAGCCGATGATCACCACGCCGGTGTCAAAGACCTCGGTGGTGAATTTGCGCATTCCCTCCACGCAGTCGTCCACATCGGAGATGGCCTTGGTCATCAGATCTCCGGCGCCCTCCTTTTCCAGGGCAGCTCGGCTTGTGCGCACCAGATTGGCATACAGAATGCCCTTCATGCGGCGGTTGATGTTATTGGCAAAGCGCCGGACATAAAAGCGCTTGATAAAGCGGGCCGCCTGTACAGCCAGTGTGACGGCGATATAGGCCAGCACCAGCATGGCCATGGCTCCGGCCGTTTTGCTCCCGCCGAGGATATCGGCAAGGCACTGGGCAAGCCGCCCCTCAAACCATGGCGTTGCCAGCAGGCCCACATTGTAAAACGATCCGGAAAGGGTGATAAAGGTCAGGGACAACCATTCCGCACGGAAATAGGACAGGATCCGGTCCGGGCAGAAGGCTCGTTTGGTTTTCATCGGCGCTGCCCTCCTTTACTTGTGGATGAAATGCGGGAAACCCGCCCGGCTTTCGGCCTTAGAGGCGACATACAGCTTGTCCAGCAGCGCCGCAAAGCTTGCCGCCTCCTCCCCGGTCAGCGCAGAGGTCAGATATTCGTAGAAGGAGGCCTCGATCTCCGCCTTGGAGCTGCGCATCGCCTCGGCTTTCTCGGCGGGGTAGAGCAGCTGGCTGCGGCGGTCGTTCGGGTCGTCCCGGCGTACGAGGAAGCCTTTGGCTTCCAGGTTTTTCGTTCTCCGGGCAATGGCGGCCTTGTCCGCGTGCAGAAGCTCGGCAAGCTTCGCCTGCGTGCAGCCGGGGGCATGGCGCAGGGCATGGATCAGGTCGATCTCCGCCGTGCCGACGCCCTCCCCCCGCAGGGAAAGCAGAACCAGCTTTTCCGCTTCCCGTGCAATCTTGGTGATTTTCCGCTCCGTAATGTCCATGGATGTCCCTCCGCGATGTTGTTTGTTGTATGTACATCGTTGTACATACAATCATTATACTCCGTATCGGGATCCTGTCAAGGGCGCATTTGGCCGACCGGGATATAAAAAACACAGCCCGGATGCTCCCTTTACAGGGGCGCATCCGGGCTGCGGGTGTGATGCAGAGCGGTTATGCTTTCTTCCGTGTCAGGAAAAGGCCGATAATGGCGCCAACCAGGACGACGGGCGCCAGCCGGACAAACAGGTATTCGAGCGTGTGCAGTGCGGCGCCGAAAACAGCGGTTTCGGGATCCGTATAGTCCCAGCCGAGGTACGGGCTGTTGAGCACGGCCAGGGCAGCAAAGATCCCGACGATGGCCAGGCACAGTGCTGCCAGCAGCCAGCGGATGGTTTTCCGCCGGGTTTCTTTTCTTTGCGCCAGCTGTAGATTGATCACCTCCAGCCGTTCGCAGATGGCTTTCAGGTCGTCCGGTCTTGCTTCGGGCACGGTTTCTCCCAGCAGCGTGCTGACTGGTGTTTCCAGTGCTTCGGACAGGGCGATCAGCATATCTGCATCCGGGACGGACAGCCCCTGCTCCCATTTGGAGACGGTCTGGCGCACCACATGCAGCTTTACGGCAAGCTCCTCTTGTGAGAGACCATGGGATCGGCGGAGTGCTTTGATGTTTTCATTCAACATAGGGGATGACCACCTTTCTTTGTGTTGTGCCCATTGTACTGCAAATAGCCCGTTGCGGCAAGCAATGCATAGACACATCGAGGGAAATATCCCTTCAGTGGGCGGCGGTTGAACCTGTTTTAGCGGGGCAAGTGTTAGAAAAAGTGTTAGAAATCCGCAGAGAACCGGCATGACCGGAAAAACAAAAAGCCCCGAAACCAATTGGTTTCAAGGCTTTTGATGGTCCGAGTGGCGAGACTTGTAACTCACGGTTTGTGACCGAGGGAAGTTATCCTCCCGCTTTTTGCCCCAGGTTCGGTCAAAACCTGGTATTTTGCTCCGCAAAATACGGTGATTCAAGGGCTTCCATCCACCACCCGAACAAAATACAGCAGGCACGGTCTTTGCCGTGCCTGCTGTATTTGGTCCGAGTGGCGAGACTTGAACTCACGGCCTCTTGACCCCCAGTCAAGCGCGC
>ERZ808246.179-NODE-179-length-54959-cov-5.984027_pt1 | contig 54959 bp, 50 predicted proteins | sample MGYA00521083_ERZ808246 | MGnify/ENA primary metagenome ERZ808246 (study PRJEB31516, sample SAMN03275577) | gut metagenome | biome: mammalia-associated habitat; material: feces | host: Papio cynocephalus | place: Kenya | collected 2012-07-07 ... | reverse complement strand
ATCCGTTTTAGCCCGCAAAAATATGAAAAATTGTCCAATATTCAAAAGATAGGAATCATAATTCCGAGAAAAAGACAATTTCACGGGAAAATTCATAACTTTGTACTCCTTTTCACCTGATTTTTATAGACGAGAGTTATGCCGATTCTTCAGAAAATAGTCATCTCAAATTTCCGGAACATTGAGTTTCAGGAACTTGAGTTCTCTCCGAAAATCAACTGCATCTGGGGGAACAACGGCGAGGGGAAGACAAATCTTCTGGACGCGGTGTATTATCTTTCTATGACAAAGAGCGCTCTCGGGCTCAGCGACGGCTTCAACTGCCGCCACGGACAGGACGGATTTTCAATTGCCGGGACCTGCCTGATGCCCTCGGCGCTGAAGAACCGCTTTTCTATCGTTGTCAAAAAGGGGGAGGAGAAGAAGCTCCGCTGTGACGACAAGCCCTACGGACGCATCTCGGAACATATCGGCAAGATTCCGACGGTCATCATATCCCCGTCCGACATATCCCTCGTCAGCGATTCGGGGGAGGAGAGGCGGCGCTTCATGAACGCGGTGATTTCACAGATAGACCGGGAGTATCTCTCTGCCCTTCAGCAATATAACCGTCTCCTCGCGCAGAGGAACAGGATGCTCAAGGACGGGGTTTCCGACGCGACCCTGCTGGAAATCATGGACATGAAGATGTCCTCGCATGCGGATTTCATCCACAGGAAGAGGGCGGAGCTGTGCGGGCCGCTTACGGAGGCCGTGAACGAGTACTACCGGAGGCTGAGCGGGGGAGGCGAGTCCGTTTCGATACGCTATCGTTCGGACATCGACAAGGCTCCGCTGGAACAGCTGCTGAAGGAGTCACTGGAGAGGGACAGGATTATGAAATATACGACCGTAGGCGTCCAGAGGGACGACTTTATCTTCGAGATGGACGGCTATCCGATTCGCCGCTGCGGCTCGCAGGGACAGCAGAAGTCGTTTCTCCTGGCGCTGAAGCTCGCTCAGTTCGACCTCATGCGCAAGGCTTTCGGATTCGCTCCGATTCTGCTTCTGGACGATGTGTTCGACAAGCTGGACATGAACCGGACGAGGAACCTGCTTGAGATGGTTTCCAGCGAGGATTTCGGACAGATTTTCATAACGGACAGCAACAAGGTGCGGCTCGCCTCGCTGGTCGATGGGCTGTCGGACGACCGGGCCTTTTTCGAGACTGTCGGGGGTGTGTTCACACGGACGGAGTGATGGCGGCGGACTCCGGGATTTGAGGGTATGGTTCCGGGAATGATTGTTATGGTGGATTGAATAAATGGGATTATGGCAGGGAAAGCATATTCGGATGAGTTCACGAAGGAGATGATTCGTCGTCGCGAGGCCACGGAGGGCGACCCGCTGCGCCGTCGCGAGGCCGTGAGTCTCGGGTCGATGCTGAGGCTTTATCTCCGGGACTCGGGACTGATGCCGGGCTGGAACTGTAACCGTGTCTATATGGCATGGAACAGTGTGTCGGGCGTTTCCGCCTACACTCTCAGCACGAATTTCGTGAAGGGCGTCCTCTACTGCGGGCTGTCGTCGTCCATGGTGCGCAACCAGCTCTATTTTCAGAAGGACATCCTGCTGGCGGAACTGAACCGCGCCCTGCGTGCCGACACGATGTTCTTCGGACTTCCGGCGGACGGCTCCGACCCGGTGAAGGCGCTTGTGCTGAAATAGAAGTTTTCCCGGTTTGCGGAGATTATGAACTCAAGTTTCGCAAGTGCGAAACACCGCTTTTGAGCCCTTGTGGCGAGGGTAAGTCCTCTCCCCGAGGGAGAGGATTTAGGAGAGGGGTAACGTAGACAGGAAAAAGTGCGTGGGACTTGAGAGTTTGATTAATGAGATAAGTTTAATATTCGCAATGAGTTAGAATACTTGCGAAACTTGAGTTATGAATGTATACGGGGATGATGAATATATGAAATGCGTGAGGGATAAAGTTATATGAAGATAGTTGCTGACAGGAATATACCGTTTCTGGAGGGCGTGTTCGAGCCCTACTGCGAGGTCTCATACGTCGAGGGCAAGGAAATCGCACGTGAGGACCTCGTCGATGCCGACGCCATAATAATAAGGACAAGGACGCGCTGCGACGCCTCTCTTCTCGACGGGACGAGGGTGAAGATGATAGCGACGGCGACGATAGGCACGGATCACATTGACTTCGACTATTGCAACTCTCACGGAATCGAGGTTCACAACGCCCAGGGCTGCAATGCCGGCGGGGTTGCCCAGTATGTGTTCTCTGCTCTTTACGGAGTGGCGGCACGCAAGGCCATCACGCTGAAAGACGCGACCTTTGGCATCATAGGAGTGGGGCATGTCGGCTCTCTCGTGGAGTCGATGGCCCGTAAACTCGGGTTCAATGTCCTTCTCTGCGACCCTCCTCGGGCAAAGGCAGAAGGTCCGGATGGCTTCTGCGATCTTGACACGCTTCTTGCCAATTCCCAGATTGTCACAATGCACACACCTCTTGATGACACGACGAAGTTCATGGCCGATGAAAAATTTTTCGCGAAGATGCGCCCCGGAGCATTCTTCATCAACGCTTCCCGAGGCGAGGTCGTGGATGAGCACGCGCTCAAGGAATACATCCCGAAGCTAGGTGCCGTAATCATAGACACGTGGAACCACGAACCCGACGTCGATGAGGAACTGATTGACATGGTGGACATCGCGACTCCGCACATCGCCGGCTATTCCTATCAGGGCAAGCAGAACGGCACCGCGATGGCCGTCCGCGCCGTGGCGCGTCATTTCGGCATAGTTCAGCTCTACAATTTCTATCCGCGTTCCGACCACCAGGAGGAGCAGCCGCTGAAGCTCAATGTCGACGGGATGAGTCAGGGCGAAATCGCCGCCACCTTCCAGTATAACTATCCGATTTTCACCGACGACTTCATGTTCCGCCTCCATCCGGATTCATTCGAAAAACTTCGTTCAGAATATAAGTACCGCCGCGAGTTCTATGTCTAGGAACAGCTTGCTTCCCCGCCGAATGTGAAATTTAAGAAGGCTCCTTAGTTTTTCCATAGTTGCTGCATGAACATTATGCTGTACTTCTCCCAGTTGCGCCAGTTGTGGCCGCCTCCGGACATGTAATATTCGTGCGGGTAGCCATGGGTCTTGAGATAGAAGTTGAACTGCTCCGTTGAGGCGAAGAAGATGTCCCATTTCCCGGCCATTATGGAATAGAGTTTCGGAGGAACGGCGAACTGAACCGCCAGTCTTTTCTTGAGGTCGCGGTAAAATCCGGAGTGCTCCCCGTAGTGGAAGACCGGCTTGATCATCGGAGAGAAAAGCCCAATGTAGTCGAACAGATCCGGATTGAGGGCTGTGATGAATATGGTCTGGAGCGCCCCCACAGACAGGCCGGCTATTGCGCGTCCGCTTTTTTCTGGAATTGTACGGTACAGACTGTCAACGGTTTCCATTACGTCTGTCACGAAATATGTTTCCACCGCACCGTTAACTTCGAGGACAGATTCCACGAGAGGCTTTTGCCTCGCCATCGCATAGTCGGAGTCGTTGTCATACTCATTGCAGTTCGGCATCACGACAATCATCGGCTTTGACTTGCCTTCGCTGACAAGCATGTCGACATTTTGCATTATATTTCCTTTCTCAATCCACGCCGCCTCGGTTCCCCTTGCTCCATGAAGCAGGTATAACACGGGATAGCATGATTCTGTATCATAGTAATTTTCAGGAAGATATACGAACATCCTCCGCTCGCTGAGCCCAGACTGCGAACTCTTGCATAAGACTGTCTCTAACGTACCTTTCCCGACATATTCCGTCTTCACCGGCGCATACTCCGTCCGGACATGCCTTGTTGCGGAACATGATGAAAAAATTGTAGCCAACACGGCGGCGCATAATATTTCCGATAATTTTCTTCCCATTCAAAACTGATATATTTTTTCTATAAAATGTTTGTGAGAATTCGTCGCTCCCTTGCAACTCGGTGCAAATCAGTTGAATAATTGCACCATTGTCATTCTGGATTGGAATAGAAACAAAAAATCGCCCGAAAATGCGTCGTTCACCCTTAGGTGAGCGGGCTATATCCGCTCGGTGAAGAGCAGCAGTTTTTTGCCGGGCTTGTCGGCGTGGAGGGCGAAGGTGTGGTAGCAATCTGATGACTTGCAGCCGAGACGTCTGCGGAGTTCTTCGCTGGTCATGCGGACATTGCGGGCGGTCACTTCCGCCTCGGGATGACTTCTGCCGAAGTCTTTGAGCGCCTTGGCGGACATCTCGCGGACATCGAGGATGCGGAACAGTTTGCCGGAATCTTTCAGACTATGGTATCCACTGAAATGTTCCCCGTCCGTCGCCGAAGATATTTTTGTCAGAGAGGAGTTTCCCGTCGCTGAGGATGTTCCCGTTGCCGAAAATGCGGCCGTCGCCGGGTCAGGTGTATTCTCACTTAATATATATGTATTCTCACTTAATATATAGTAGTGCGTGTCACGCCCGAGTACGGGTGCGCAAAGCCGTCTTCCTATGAGGCGGAAACATCCGGCTTTCATCAGGGCTTTTCCCGGCTCGAACAATAGCGCCCCGGGGACTATTTCCTCGGATTCGGCAAGCCGCAGTCCCGTGCCGTCGTTTTCCTCGTCGCGGCGGAACTCGAACACGGGAGACTCATTCTCTTTGTCTCCGCCTTCCCTCGTGTTGAGGTTATATACTTTTATCAGACAGTCCTCCAACTTTTCCTCATCCCGCCGCATCAGAACAAGCAGCTCCTTGCATTCTCCTCCGGCCTCGATGACCTGCAGCTCGCGGCACTCGTCCCCAAGTCTTTCGAGGACCATGCTGATGTCGGCCATTGGGGAGAGCTTCATGGCGAGAACCGGGGCGATGTCCAGCAGTATGTTCTTGATTTTCAGAATATCCGGCGAGCAGTCCTCCAAAAGGAACACTTTTCTTCCGCATCCGTCCCGCCGCGCCGGGTCGAGATAAATCACGTCCGGGCGAAATGCATCCAGCCTTTCCCGAAGGCCTCCGTCGAAATCGCATACCCCTTCATCTGACTTGTCGCACTCAGTCATGCTGTTCCTCTTTGGGCAGTCATTGTCGGCATCCTTCGCATCAGAGCCTCCCTCGTCGTCCGCACCGAGCGTCCGTGGACTTACCTCTGCGCAGCAGACCTCAATGTTCCCGGCGCCGAGCACCCTGAAATTGTGCTCCGCCGCCTCCGCAAGCACCGGCAGCATATCGTTGTAGAGCACCGCCTCCGCCACTTTCGAGAACTCAAGGCAATCCACGCCGAGCCCTCCGGTGAGGTCGGCGATGCGCCACCGGCATTCTTCTGCTCCCGCGTTTTGCCCGGCATTGCCTCCGTCAGCACTTACCGATACACCACCATGAAGGATTTCAGAAGCATCCGCGCAGTCCTTGCTGTTTCCCTTCAGGAACTCCCTGATTGTCCGTGCCTTGTGCCGTGCCGCCGCTTCTCCGCTGCACTGCTCCGCAGACAATGTCCTCGGAAGCACCAGCCCCTCGGCAGTGGCCCAGACAGGCGCCTTACCGGCCAGTTTCCGCCTGCTCACAAGCGTGCTCACAGCCGCCAAGACATCAATCCACGGCCACTTTTCCCGCTGCAGCGCCAGCCTGTCCGGGTCGTCCCCGTAATGCTCTGCGATAAACTCCGCAAGCGAATCCATATTTTGGGGACAATTCTTTTTTCGATTCATATCCATGCGACAAAATTACTATAAAATCCCTTTTGGTTGAACGATATTTATTGTATTTTTGCGCAGCCGATTATGAACCTTGGCGGGATGCGGCGTTCGGGTCGGTCATGGGATGAAATATGTGTAATTTTCTAAAATATTGAGACTTATGGACTACATGGAAAATGCGAAATCCTGGATTCTCGGGGATTATGACGATGCAACGAAAGAGGCTGTGCATCAGCTGATTGATTCCGGCGATAAGGCTGCCCTTGAGGATGCTTTCTACAGGAAGCTGGAGTTCGGCACGGGCGGACTTCGCGGAAAGATGGGCGTGGGAACCAACAGGATGAACAAATATACGGTCGGGATGGCAACCCAGGGACTTGCGAACTACATTCTCAAGAACGTCCCGGGCGAGAGCCACTCGGTCTGCATCTCCTTCGACAGCAGGAACAACAGCGCCGAGTTCGCCAGAATTACGGCTCATGTGCTTGCGAACAACGGAATCGATGTCTGGCTCTACGACCGTCTGCGTCCGATTCCGCTCCTGAGCTTTGCCGTGAGGGAGAAAAAGGCGACTGCCGGCGTGATGATTACCGCCTCCCACAACCCGAAGGAATATAACGGCTACAAGGTGTTCTGGAGCGACGGGGCGCAGATTATCTCGCCTGTCGATAAGGACATCGTCGCAGAAGTGAACAAGATTACCGATCCTTCCATGGTGAAGTTTGAACCGGGCGACAAATGCGCAGAGATTACTCTCATGGGCGACGAGATGGACAGGGCATATATGGATGCCGTGACGACTCTCATGCTTTCGCCGGAGTCCGTCGCGCGTCATTCCGACATGAAGATTGTCTATACTCCGCTTCACGGCTCGGGCGTGCGCATCGTCCCGGCGCTTCTTGACCGCGTTGGCTTCAAGAACGTCTATCATGTTCCCGAGCAGGACATCAGCGACGGGAATTTCCCGACTGTCCAGTCCCCGAATCCGGAGAACGGCGAGGCGCTCACAATGGCCATTGCCGTGGCCGACAGTGAGAACGCCGACCTCGTGCTCGCGACTGACCCTGACGCCGACCGCGTTGGAATCGCAGTGCGTGACGACAAGGGCAGGATGGTGCTGCTCAACGGCAACCAGACCGGCTCCATCCTCACGTATTACATTCTTCGCCGCCGTTCCGAGCTCGGGACGCTCCACAAGGGGTGCTACTGCGTTAAGACGATTGTAACGACTGAACTTATCCGTGCAATCTGCGAAAAGTTCAGAGTGAAGATATATAATGTCCTCACCGGCTTCAAGTACATCGCCGACGTTGTCCGCCGGAACGAGGGCAAGGGCGAGTTTGTCTGCGGAGGAGAGGAAAGCTACGGATTCAACGTCGGGGAGTTCGTCCGCGACAAGGACGCTCCGATTTCATGCGCCATGGTCGCCGAGTGCGCGGCATGGGCTGCGGATCAGGGCAAGACCCTCTATGAGCTTCTTCAGGACATCTACAGGGAGTTCGGCTACTACCGCGAGGCCCTTGTCTCCCTCGTGCGTGAGGGCAAGGCAGGTGCGGAGGAAATCGCCTCCATCATGGTGGAGATGAGGAACAACCCGCCGAAGTCGCTTGCCGGCTCGCCTGTGGTGAAGGTCATCGACTATCTCAAGCCTGAGCAGACGGGGCTGCCTTCGTCCAACGTTCTTCAGTTCTATTCCGCCGAGGGTGATGTCGTTTCCGTGCGTCCGTCCGGAACCGAGCCGAAAATCAAGTTCTATTTCGGGGCGCACGGCGACAATGCCGATGCGAAGATTGTGCAGCTGAAGGAACAATTCAACTTGTAGCGGGGCGCATAAAAGGCGGCCTGCTGCGTTTGACGTCTTGATGAAATCCTCACAACCACCAGGTTGCTGCGGTATTCATCCGCGCCGTCCGCCTTGCATCCCATCCTTTTATGCATACCCTCTCCTTCAATTATTTGGAAAAGTTTTTGGGGAAGGGACGATTGAAGACAAGTAATAGAATAGTATGCGGAAGATATTGTGGCTCCACGGTTTCGGCGGGTCGGCAAAGTCCGGCATCGTCAACTTCCTGAGGAAATACTATCCCCAGTTCGACTGGGTGGCTCCTGAGCTGAACCATCATCCGGGAGAATCCATAGCGAAGATAAACGGGCTGCTGGGCGGCGGTGATGTCGCCGCCGTCCTCGGCACGTCGCTCGGTGGCTTCTATGCTATCTGCTGTGATTTCCGAGGACCCGAACTTGTCATAAACCCGGCGGTGAACCCGTACGAGACAATTCAGAAGCACCTTGGCAAAAATAAGTGGTTCGGTCCCCGTTCGGACGGCGTGACGGAATTTACCGTGACTGAGGACGACGTGAAGGAGTTCCTTGACTGGCCTCTTCCCGTGGGCAATGACGAGTGCGTCACTCCGACCGGTGAGGAGGCCTTTCCGGGGATGCTCCCCGACAGGATTCTCTGCCACTACACCGAGCACGACCCGCTTCTGGGCGAGGAAATCAAGGCTGACTACGAACGCCTGTTCCCCAGCCGCGAGATGATGACCCATCACGTCCTTCCGGGTCACGTTGTCACCGAAAGCTACATAGTCCGCGTTCTTCCCAAGTTCATCTGGAATGTCTGAACTTTCGTTCTCGAAAAGGTCCCCCAACTTGGGGACAATTATAATTATTTGAAAATGACTTATCTATCACTTCCGGACACCAACGGTGCTGACCGACGTCTGGTGTTCTACCTCTCGATGGAGGAATATGCCGCGGAGCATCTTGACGAACTCATCGGCATTCGACGTGGAACATCGGAAAACAGTTCCACGGACGGAGAAAAGGGCGCGTGGAACAATGACGGGGCGTTCTTCATCTGGCAGGTGGAGCCCACTGTAATCTTTGGGCGCAATCAGGACATGAACGCCGAGGTAAATGTCCCTTATTGCAGGGAACACGGCATCGCGATGTACCGTCGCAAGAGCGGAGGCGGATGCGTCTTTGCTGACAAGGGAAATATAATGATTTCATACATAAGGCATTGTACTGACGTCGCGGAACTTTTCGCCGAGTATCTCGAAAAACTCGCCGGCTTCCTGAGCAGCATCGGCATAAATGCGGAAGTCTCCGGACGCAACGACGTGCTTGTCGATGGGAAGAAGGTCTCCGGCAATGCATTCTCGCTCAAGCCCAACGGCGTAGGCATAGTCCACGGCACCTTTCTCTACAATCTCGACTTTGCCACGATGTCGTCGGCCATAACTCCCTCCCGCGCCAAGCTTGAAAGCAAGGGAGTCCATTCTGTGGAGCAGAGGGTTTTGAACCTGAAATCCGTCCTGGATGAAAAAAATATAGGCCTTCAGGCATTGAAATCGGCAATTATTTCATATTTTTGTACGGATGAACAGGAACTGACGGCGGCGCAGGTCGGAGAAATTTCGGAAATCGAAAAAGGATACCTTGAACCGTCGTTCATAAACGGTCATGTCGGGACTTCGGATGACCGGCTTTAGTGCCGCGCCCGCCCTCTGTGGTTTCGTTTGTCGGTACCGTAAAATCTGTGCCGGGCGTATTTGCCGGGCAGGAACAGAAATGAATTTGTAATGGAAAATACAGCATCTGAAAAGAAAACCTGTCTCTATGACAGTCATGTCGCGCTCGGTGCGCAGATGAGTCCGTTCGGCGGATTCATAATGCCGATTCAATACACGGGAATCACTGACGAGCACAACGCCGTCCGGAACAATGTCGGGATGTTCGACGTCTCCCATATGGGGGAGGTCTTTGTCAGTGGTCCGGAAGCCGAGAAATTTGTGAACCATATATTTACAAATGACGTCGCCGGAGTTCCGGACGGGAAGATACTCTACGGAATGATGCTTCGTGAGGACGGCGGGACGGTCGATGATCTGCTGGTCTATAAGCTCTTCGGAAAGAGCGCATACCTTTTGGTCGTGAACGCATCCAACATCGCCAAGGATGTGCAATGGATTGAGGCACAGGCAAAAGGCTTCGATGTCAAGGTCTCGGACGAGTCGGACAGCTGGGGCGAGATAGCCGTTCAGGGGCCGGATGCCGAGAAAACCGTCACCGAGGTTCTTGGCCTTGGAGGCGTGTCCGCTCTGGAATTCTACACTTTCCGCGACTTTGAATGGAAAGGCCGGCATCTGATAATCAGCCGCACCGGCTACACCGGAGAGGACGGCTTCGAGATATATGCCGAAAACGCGGCAATCGTTGAAATCTGGGACATGCTGCTTGGGGCAGGAGTGAAGCCGTGCGGGCTCGGATGCAGGGACACCCTGCGTTTCGAGGCCGGACTTCCGCTCTATGGGCATGAGCTGAACGACGCGACGAGCCCGATAGAGGCCTCTCTGGGGATGTTCGTCAAGACGGACAAGCCCGAGTTCATCGGACGGGAAGCCGTTGCCCGTCAGAAGGCTGAAGGCGTGGAGAAGAAACTTGTCGGCATCGAAATCTTCGACAAGGCCATTCCGCGCGCCGGCTATCCCGTGCTTGATGAAAACGACGTGCAGATTGGCGAGGTGACGACCGGATATCATTCAATTTCTCTTGGCCGCAGCGTCTGCATGGCGTTCATCGACAAGGCTCACTCCGCGCTCGACACTCCGGTGAAGATTCAGATTCGGAAGAAGATATTTCCGGGAAAGGTCGTGAAGCGGCGTTTTTACACACCGAATTATAAGAAATAGAGTTCTGTATAGTCGCGGCACGAGATTGCTCGATGCGAATGTTTGATAATCATAAAATTAAAGAAATATGTCAAAGGTAGTTGAAGGACTCAGGTACGCTGAGTCACACGAGTGGGTGAAGATTGAAGGCGACATCGCTGTAATCGGAATTTCCGACTATGCGCAGCACTCCATGGGCGAATTGTCGTATGTCGATATGCCGTCGGTCGATGACGAGGTCGTCGCCGGAGAGGAATTCGGCGCAGTCGAGAGCGTCAAGGCTGCAAGCGACCTCATTTCGCCGGTTTCCGGAACCGTCATCGAGGTCAATGAGGTGCTTGAGGATGAGCCCGAACTGCTCAACGAGGACCCTTACGCGAACTGGATCATCAAGGTGCAGATGACCGACCAGTCCGAGGTGGACAATCTTCTGGATGCCGCCGCATACGAAAAACTCTGCAAGTAATTAAATTATAAGCGGATTACTGCGTTGCACAAATTCCTCAAAATCCTCATTACCATAAGGTAACTCCGGTTTTGATGCCTTTGTGCGCCTTGTACTCCATCTTCTAATTTAATTACTTAAAACCATTATTTTATGCAGGAGATAAACAAGTTTGCGTATTTCCCTCATACAGAGGGAGATATTGCCAATATGCTGGAACGGATCGGAGTGCGGGGGATTGAAGACCTGTACTCCGATGTTCCTTCTGAATTCATATACGATAAGGAGTATGACCTGCCGCCGGCGATGTCGGAGATAGAGGTACGCAGGTACTTCGAGGACATTGCCTCGCTTAATGTTCCGCTGAAGGTCTTTGCCGGATGCGGAGCCTACGACCACTATTCTCCTTCGGTCGTTCCCTACATCCTCTCCCGTTCGGAATTTCTGACGGCATACACGCCCTATCAGGCAGAGGTTTCGCAGGGAACTCTGCGCTACATCTTTGAGTGGCAGACGATTATATGCCGTCTGACCGGGATGGACGTCGCGAACGCTTCGATGTACGACGGGGCGACTTCCGCAGCCGAGGCGATGTTCATGACCCTTGCCTGCACGAAGAAAAAGACGCGCTTCCTTATTTCGGACACGCTGCTTCCTGCCGTGCGCGAGGTCGTGGCGACTTACGCCAAATTTCATGGAGTTAAGCTGACCGTCGTTCCGGCAAAGGACGGAGTGACTGATTTTGAGGCGGTCGGAAAGGAACTTGCTGTGGGAGATGTGGCCGGGCTTCTCATTCCGGGCATCAACCGCTTCGGGGTCATCGAGGATTTGAGCGGCTATGCCGATGCCCTCCATGCTGTGGGGGCGCTGCTCGTCGAGTACTGCGACCCGTCCGCCATGGCGGTGCTCCGGACAGCCGATGAAAACGGGGCTGACATTGCCTGTGGGGATGCCCAGACGCTCGGGATTCCGCTTTCCTTCGGAGGTCCTTATGTCGGATTCCTTGCCTGCCGCCGTGATTTCATGCGCAAGCTTCCCGGACGTCTGGTTGGAGAGACCGTTGACGTCGATGGCAAGCGCGCATTCGTGCTGACCCTTCAGGCCCGCGAACAGCACATCCGCCGAGAGAAGGCAACCTCGAACATCTGCTCGAACCAGTCGCTGATGGCGCTCTATGTCGCTGTCTATGTTTCGCTTCTCGGTCCGGACGGGCTTCGTGAAGTCAACGAACTCAGCTGCGGCGGAGCGCATTATCTCAAGTCCGAACTGCTGAAAACCGGACTTTTCGCAGAGCCTTTCTCTAAGCCTCGCCCGTTCCTGAAGGAATTTGTACTGAGGCCGCTTGTCGGGATTGCGAAACTGCAGCAGGCTCTTCTTGACGCCGGATTTTTCGGTGCCGTTGCCACAGGGGAGGGATTCGTCTCGTTTTGCGTCACGGAAAAGCATACGAAGGAAGAATGCGATGCGCTGGTTAATGTCATGAAGTCGCTGGAAAAAGTGGAAACCATAGAAAAATAGGGGAGAACGGAATATGAAATACTACGACAAACTTATATTTGAACTTTCCTCTCCCGGAAGAAGGGGATATACTCTTCCGTCAAACGACTATCCTTCAGAGTTTTGCCTCGGAAAGTCTGTGCCGGGGGGATTGCTCCGCGATGAGCCTGCCGACCTGCCTCAGGTCAGCGAGCCGGATGTCGTGCGTCACTATACGAACCTCTCTCAGATGAACTTCGGCGTTGACAGCGGCTTCTATCCGCTGGGCAGCTGCACGATGAAATACAATCCGAAAATCAACGAGGAGGTAGCCTCTATGCCGGCATTTGCCGGGATTCACCCTCTCCAGCCGGCCTCTACCGTAGCGGGATGCCGCAAGGTCTATGAGGACCTGTCGCAGGCCCTCTCCGCGATTACCGGAATGGCAGCCTTCACGCTCAACCCGTTTGCCGGAGCCCACGGAGAACTGACAGGGCTTATGGTCATGAGGCAGTACCACATCTCACGCGGAGACCTCGGCCGCCGCAAGATCATTGTGCCCGACTCCGCCCATGGGACCAATCCCGCCTCAGCAGCCGTCTGCGGCCTTGAGGTCGTTCAGGTCAAGTCGCGTCCGGACGGTCGCATAGACATGGAGGACCTGAAGCCGCTGCTGGACGAGACGGTTGCCGGAATCATGATGACCAACCCGAACACGCTCGGCCTCTTCGAGACTGAAATCAGGGAAATCGCCGCTCTGGTGCATGAGTGCGGCGGACTGCTCTACTATGACGGGGCGAATATGAACCCGCTCATCGGAGTCGTGCGCCCGGGTGACATGGGCTTTGACATCATGCACCTGAACCTGCACAAGTCCTTCTCCACACCCCATGGCGGAGGTGGCCCGGGAGCGGGTCCGGTCGGCGTCGCCGTGCATCTCGTGAAGTATCTGCCTCAGCCGGATTTCTATGTCGCCGGGAAACATCGGGATGCCCACGACGGCGTCGGGCAGCCTTTGTCCATCGACTATGCCGTGCCTGAAAAGGATTCCCTCGGCCGTGTCAGCGGATTTCAGGGTAATTTCGCCGTGCTGCTCAAGGCGCTGTGCTACATCAGGATGCTCGGACGCGAGAATGTCAAGGCGGTCGGACCGCTTGCCACGCTCAATGCCAACTACATAAAGGAATCGCTCAAGGACAGCTTCGAACTTCCAATCCAGTCCGTCTGCAAGCACGAGTTTGTCTATGACGGCCTGAAGGACAAATCGACGGGCGTGACCACTCTTGACGTCGCCAAACGGCTGCTCGACTATGGCTTCCATGCCCCGACAATCTATTTCCCGCTCCTGTTCCATCAGGCGCTCATGATTGAGCCGACCGAGACCGAGTCCAAGGAGACTCTGGACGCCTTTATCGAAGTTATGCACAGAATTGCCGCTGAAGCGGTTTCCGACCCGGAGAACCTCAGGACCGCCCCGCACATCACGCCGGTACGCCGCCCCGACGAGACATCCGCCGCCCGCAACCCGAAGCTATGCTTCTGACTGTCACTCCTCTTCTGCCATTCCGAGCGAAACGTAGTGAAGTCGAGGAATCTTTGTGCTGAAAAAAAGAACTTAAATGAAACTTATTATAATAGGTGCCGGTCCGGGCGGATATGAAACTGCCGTTGCCGCAGCCCGGAAAGGGCTTGATGTCACTCTCGTCACAGCCGGTCCCCTCGGTGGAACCTGCCTGAACGAGGGCTGCATCCCCACCAAGTGCTTCTGTCACGATGCCCACCTCCATCATCTCCTGTCGGGAATGCTGAATCCGTCAGACTCGGATTCAGACCGGTCCGCCACGTCATCCGTCCCCGATGACGCGCTTGCCGGGATGGTAGCCCGCAAGGATGCCGTTGTGGAACAGCTCCGCTCCGGGGTCGAAAGCCTGCTAAAGGGCGTTGAAATAGTCCACGGCATCGCGCGCATAGTCAATGCGCACACGGTTCATGTCTGGCCGACCGAGGCCGAATCCGCAGCGGACATGAGCCTTTCCCCGGAATTTGACTCCGGCAGAGAATACACGGCCGACCGAATAATCATAGCGACCGGTTCCCATCCGGCATGGCTGAACGTCCCCGGAGCGGTGGACACTCCCGGTGTTCTATCATCCTCCGATATGCTCAGGCTCAAGGAACTTCCTAAGCGCCTTACGGTCATCGGCGGGGGAGTGATAGGGCTGGAGTTCGCCTCCGTCTTCGCTTCTCTCGGCTCAAAAGTCACTGTAATAGAATACTGCAGGACAATTCTCCCGCATTTCGACGCCGATCTCGCCAAGCGTCTCAAGCAGTCGCTGACAAAATCCGGAATCTCGATTCTGACTGGAACTGAAGTGACGGGCATCTCAGCGGCGCAGGAGACATATTCAGACGAGCCTCATGCGGTCGGATGCCGGACGGAAAACGGCTCTTCAGCGGATGCCGATTGCGGAAATGCCCCTGACTGGCATCCGGTTCAGATCGTCACCGTCCGCAGCGGCGAAAAGACGTCCGCAGTGGTCTCGGACAAGGTTCTCATGGCCGTGGGCCGCGTGGCGGACACCCGTGTCATCACGGGATGCAAGGGCATAGAAGCCGACAGAAAGGGAATCCGGGTCGATGACAATATGCAGACGACGCTTCCCGGCGTGTATGCCATTGGTGACGTCAACGGCCGGATGATGCTCGCGCACGCCGCCACATTCCAAGGCCGGGTTGCCCTGGAGCACATTCTCCGCGACTGTGCGAGCGGCTCCGAAGGCAGCCTCCAGGGCGGCACCGACGTCCCGCAGCACTGCTGCAGTTCCGCTATCCGTCTCGACATCATGCCTGCGGCGGTGTTCACGGTCCCTGAAGTCGCGGTGGTCGGACTCACTGAAGAGGACTGCAAGGAGAAAGGCATAGCCTTCAAGGCTCTCAAGTCCTTCTACCGCGCCAACGGCAAGGCGCTTGCCTCGGAGGCTCCCGAAGGCTACTGCAAGCTCATAGTCGCGCAGCCGGCCCAGCCGAATCTCCGCGACGGCCAGATTCTCGGCTGCCACATCCTCGGCTCCGGAGCCTCCGACCTCATCGGCGAAATCACCGCCCTTATGAACTTCAATGCCACCGTCTCCGAGCTCCGCAGCATAATCCACCCGCACCCGACCCTGTCTGAGATAATACAGTCGTGCGCAGCCATGTGAGTAATCTAAAATATATGAAATTAATTAATCCGGGAAAAATACCGGCCGTGTGGGTGTCACTGATACCCTTCGCATTCTTGGCCGCAACCCTTTCGATTGTAATCAGAGTCTTCGGCGGAAGCGCCCTCGACGGTGCCAGTCAGGTCTCACTTCTCCTTGCATCCGGCGTCGTGGTCGCCATATCCATGATATTCTACAAGGTCAAGTGGGCCGACTTCGAGAACGGAATCATGGACAACATCCGCTCCGTGAGCTCAGCCATACTCATCCTCTTCCTCATCGGAGCCGTCGCCGGAACATGGATGGTCAGCGGAATAGTGCCGATGATGATATACTACGGGATGAAAATCATAACCCCCAAGATATTCCTCTTCGCAACCTGCGCCATCTGCGCCCTCATCTCCGTCATGACCGGAAGTTCCTGGACCACAATAGCGACTGTAGGAGTCGCGCTCATCGGAATCGGCACCGCGCAGGGCTACTCCGCCGGATGGACGGCCGGAGCGATAATCTCGGGCGCATATTTCGGCGACAAGATATCCCCGCTCTCCGACACCACGACTCTCGCGTCCTCGTCCGCAGGCACGCCGCTTTTCACGCATATACGCTATATGCTCATCACGACAATTCCTTCATTCGCCATAGCTCTCGTCGTCTTTCTCATCGTGAGCCTCACCCACGACGTGAACCCGCAGGGCACAATCACCGAATTTTCCTCAGACCTCGCCTCCGCCTTCAACATAAACCTCTGGCTCCTGATTGTCCCGCTCATAACCGGCGTGCTGATAGCCAGAAAGATGCCCGCCATTCTCACGCTCTTCGTCGCGGTTCTCCTCGCTGCCGTCGCCGCCCTCATATTCCAGCCCCACATCGTCTGGCACATCGCCTCCGGAGAGCCGATAGCAGCCTACTCGCACCTCTCCTTCATGGACGCTTTCAAGGGACTTATGACAGCAACCTACGGTCCTACAGGCATTTCCGTCGGCAATCCGGCACTTGACAGGCTCATCGCCACCAACGGCATCACCGGGATGCTTCCGACCGTTTTCCTCGTCATATCAGCCGCGGCATTCGGTGGTGTCCTCGTAGGCAGCGGAATGCTCCAGAGCCTTACGAAGGCGCTCCAGAAGGGCATAAACCGCACATTCACGATAGTCGCTTCGACGGTCGGCACAGGAATCTTCGCCAACATGATAACCGGAGACCAGTACCTCTCGATAATCCTGACCGGCAGCCTCTACAAGGATCTCTACAGGGAAAAGGGACTTGAACCTCGCCTGCTGAGCCGTTCCGTGGAGGATTCCGCCACCGTCTGCTCCGTCCTCATCCCGTGGAACTCCTGCGGAATGACCCAGGCCACGGTGCTGAAGGTCGCGACCCTCGACTATCTTCCTTACTGCTTTTTCAATCTCATATCGCCACTGATGTCCATCCTCGTCGCCGCAATGGGTTATCGGATATGTCGGAAGGCACGATACAAGGAAAAATGAGTATGAATATGGCGCGTTTCTCATTTAAAGGACGGCGAATGATTGCATTGTATGTTTTAAATCACTAACTTTGCACGCTGTTCGTGCCTTGCCGTCATGTGCTGCGCCGGAAGATACGGACACTTATTGTAAAAAAAATAGTACTTAGAATAACCGATTAATGAATCTGAAGAACTTTTCATTCAAGGCAGCCTCACTGGTGCTGCTTCTTGTTTTTTCTTTCATTGCCGTTTCTTGCGGCTCCTACAAGAACATCCCCTACTTTCAGGACAAGGTAATAAACAATCCGGAATCCATTGACCGGCACGCCGGAATTGTAATCCAGCCAAAGGACATGCTTTCCATCGTGGTCAGTTCGCGAACTCCGGAGCTTACACCGATGTTCAACCTTCCGATAGTTTCCTATAGTGCCGGTTCGGAAATGGTCTCCAGTGCCGGCTCACAGAGGGTCATGTGCTATTCCGTGGACAATGACGGGTTCATAGACTTTCCGGTGCTCGGCAAGATTAAGGTAGCCGGGAAGACACGCTGGGAATGTGCCGATACCATAAAAAAAGAACTCATTGACAGAAAATATCTCGACGATGCCGTCGTCACCGTTGAATTTACGAATTTTAAGGTCTCCGTGCTCGGGGAAGTGACATCTCCGGGGACATACACTATTGAGGGGGACAAGGTAACAATTCTTCAGGCTCTCAGCCTTGCACGCGATCTGACCATATTCGGAAAACGTGAAAATGTCTCTGTCATCAGGGAACAGAACGGCAAGAGGGTCATATATGAGGTTGACCTGACGAGCACGGACTTGTTCAACAGCCCCGCATATTACCTCCAGCAGAACGACATCGTCTATGTTGAGCCGTCAAAAATCAAGCAGCGCCAGTCCACCATGGACGACAAAGGGTTGAGAATCACGAGCATAGCAATATCTTCGGGTTCACTCCTCGTGTCCCTCGCCACTCTCGTGACGACGTTGGTTCTAAGAAGCAAGTAAAACAGGAAAATTCTATATGGAAGAACTTAACAACCAGCAGAATATGGCGGACGGGAATCAGAATTCCCTTACTCTGTCAGACATCTGGAACATCGTGTGGCTGAACAAATGGTGGTTTCTTGCGGGAATCGTCGTCTGTCTTTTAGGTGCCGGCGTCTACCTCTACAGAACCCCGTCGACATACAGCCGCAGCGCCAAACTTATCGTTGATGAAAGTGCCCAGGACGCGGCTGTCCGCAATCTGTCGTCATTCACCGGCGGCGGGATGAGGCTGCGCAACACAGTGGCTGTGGAGAATGAAATGGAGGCGTTCACGTCACCGGATCTCATGATGACGGTCGTGGAGCGGAACAATCTCCAGACTACATACGTTGAAAAACAGCTTATCCGTAGTGTTGAACTCTACAGAAACACGCCTCTTGAACTCAAACTCGGAGGGAACAATCCTACCAAGTCATTCTCTTTTGTCATAAAAAAGAAATCCGACAGCACTTTTGTTCTCGACAAGTTCAGAATCGGACGGGACGATGTCCGTGAGAAGGTTTCCGGAGCGGTGGGGGACACGCTTGTGACTCCGGTCGGAACCATCTCTCTCCATGCGACTGAAAACATAGACCAGTGGGACAATGACATCCTGGTCAGCTGGGCAAATCCTATGTCCAGGGCAAAGGCGTATTGCAAAAACCTCACTGCGAACATCTCAAGCAAGGAATCCACTGTTCTGGTTCTCAACTACAAGGACTGTTTCCCGTCAAGGGCGGAGAACATACTCAGCAGCCTGATTGATGTCTACAATGAGGTCTGGCTCTATGACAAGAACCGCGCGGCGCGCAACACCAGCACGTTCATCACCGAGCGCCTCGGCATCATCGAACATGAGCTCGGCGGCATAGAGGGAGACCTCAAGACTTATAAGGCAAGCCACAATCTCACTGACCTCAAGGCAGTCGCACAGCAGTATCTGGAGGAGTCGTCCACCTATGCGGAAAAGCTCTTCGAGGTCAACAACCAGCTTTCAATAGCCAGCTTTATTAAGGACTATCTGAATGACCCGTCGCACGCAATGAGCCTTATTCCGTCCAATTCCGGAATCGCGAGCAACAGCGTAGAGTCTCAGATAGGCGAGTACAACAAGCTCATTCTTCAGCGCGACCGCTACAAGTCTGCGGGGAGCGAAAACCCGATGGTCGCGGATCTCAACGTTTCAATAGCCTCAATGCGCAGCGCGATTCTTCGCTCCATAGACAACCTCGTGGCAACCCTGCGCCTTCAGGCAGACGGACTCAAGCAGCAGGAGGATCAGGTGCTCAGACGCATATCCTCAAGTTCCGGACAGGAATATGAGCTTCTCTCCATGCAGCGCCAGCAGAAAGTCAAGGAGTCGCTCTACATCTTTCTTCTCCAGAAACGCGAGGAGAATGAGATAACAGCGCTCGTGAACGTTGGGAACACCCGCATAATTATGCGCCCGAACGGCCCTGTCACACCTGTCGCGCCTCGCAGGGCTATGATACTCCTGCTCGCGGCAATCCTCGGCTGCGCGATACCTTTCGGATGGTTCTTCCTCCGGATAATGCTTGATACGACAGTGAAGACAAGGGCTGATCTTTCATCCCTGAAATTGCCTTTCCTTGCGGAAGTTCCGTTCTCCATAGTCAAAAAAAGTCGTTTCGACTTCTTCCGTAGAAAAAAGCAGTTTGATGACGATGAACGCAAGATAATTGTGCGGATGGGCAAACGTGACATGATGAACGAGGCCTACCGCGTGTTCAGGACGAACCTCGACATGATTCTCGGGAAAAAGGGTCCGCATGTCGTGATGCTGACATCATTCAACCCTAGTGCTGGAAAAACATTCAACGGGATAAACATCGCGGCCTGCATGGCCATCAAGCCGGCAAAGACCGTAATCGTCGATCTTGACCTGCGCAAAGCTTCTGCGGGACAGGCTCTCGGCATCACTCCAACATTGGGATGTTCGTCCTATCTGAACGGCGATGTCAGTGACATTTCCGGCATCATATACAATGTTTCCGGCAACCTCGACTGCATTCCTGTTGGAGTCATGCCACCTAATCCGACGGAGCTTCTTCTCTCGGAGCACTTCCCTAAGATGATAGAAGAACTCAAGAAGAGGTACGACTACATATTCCTTGACTGTCCTCCTGTCGAGATTGTCGCGGATTCGGCCATCGTCACGGAATATGTTGACTTGACCTTGTTCGTCGTGCGTGCCGGACTGTTCGACAAGAGACTGATACCAATGATAAACGATCTGTACGAGCATCAGAGATACAGACACATGTGCCTCGTGCTCAATGGAGTACAGATGACCTACAAGCCTTATGCGAAGTCCGGGAACGGCTATGGCTACGGCTATGGCTACGGCTATGGGTATGGTTATGGGTATGGAAATGCCGATCCGGAATCGGATAAGTAATCGCGGTCATGTTTGATTTCCTGAAGAAAAAGTTTTCATTGGCGGAGTCGGGAGTCCTTTCTGGCTCCGTCGATGCGCATTCACACATACTGTTCGGCGTTGACGACGGAGTGGGACACATTGAGACGTCTCTCAAGATTCTCGCATACGAGGAGTCTCTCGGCGTGAAGGAAGTCTGGTGCACCCCTCATGTGATGGAGGATGTTCCGAACACTACGGAAGGAATTCAAAGACGCTTCGAGGAACTCCAGGCGGCATACACCGGCCCGATAAGGCTCAGGCTTGCTGCGGAATACATGATGGACAACCTGTTCGTCGACAGGCTGCGCTCACGTGACCTGATTCTTCATGGAGACAATATGGTGCTTGTCGAGACATCTGTCAACAACCCTCCGTTCAATTTGGATTCCCTTCTATCTTCAATAATGATGGCTGGCTACACGCCGCTGCTTGCCCACCCGGAGCGTTACCGCTATCTCCGCAAGGATGACTATTGCCGGTTCGTCTCAAAGGGCGTGAAACTTCAGCTTAATCTGCCATCGCTTGCGCACTATTACGGAAACACTGCCTGCACTAAGGCCAACTGGCTGTTGGAGAACGATATGTATTGCGCGATAGGTTCCGACTGTCATAGGATAAAAAGCATCCAGGAGCAATATGGGCGACGGGAACTCACATCGTCCGCAGTGAAAAAGATAGAGACTCTCGTTTCCATGGAATGAGGGAAAGTTGAACTAAATAGTCATGTCTGATATGCCGGAGATCTCAGAAAGGGCGGAACTGATGCCGTCGTCACCAATCAGAAAACTCTTCCCGCTCGCGGAGGCAGCGATGAATAGGGGCGTGAAGATTTACAAACTGAACATAGGCCAGCCGGACATCGAAACTCCGGAGGTCGGCCTCGATGCGCTGAGACACATAGACAGAAGAGTTCTTGAGTACAGTCCGAGCGACGGATTCCGTTCATTCCGCGAGAAACTCGTCGGCTACTATGACCAGTATCAGATAAAGGTCTCCGCCGATGACATAATAATCACAACCGGAGGCAGCGAGGCCGTTCTGTTCGCATTCCTGGCGTGTCTGAACCCCGGTGATGAAATCATCGTTCCGGAACCTGCCTACGCGAACTATATGGCATTCGCCATATCTGCCGGGGCTACAATACGTCCGGTCGTCTCCACGATTGAGGAAGGATTTGCGTTACCCCATATCAATGAGATAGAGAAACTTATTACCCCGCGCACGAAAGGGATACTCATCTGCAACCCGAACAATCCGAGCGGCTACCTCTACACCCGCAGTGAGATGAATCAGATTCGGGATCTTGTGAAAAAGCACAACCTGTTCCTCTTCTCAGACGAGGTCTACAGGGAATTCATCTACACCGGCTCTCCGTACATATCGGCTTTCCATCTTGAGGGAATAGAGAATAATGTGGTGCTTATTGATTCTGTATCAAAGAGATACAGTGAGTGCGGAATACGAATTGGTGCCCTCATCACAAAGAACCGCAAGGTTCATGAGGCCGTGATGAAGTTCTGCCAGGCTCGTCTTTCTCCGCCTCTTCTGGGGCAGATTGTCGCCGAGGCGTCGCTTGACGCACCTCGTGACTATGCCATACACACTTATGAGGAGTTTATTGAGCGGCGTAACTGTCTGATCGACGGGCTTAACAAGATCCCGGGAGTTTATTCCCCGATTCCTATGGGTGCGTTCTACACTGTCGCGCGGCTTCCGATTGACGACAGTGACAAGTTCTGTGCATGGCTTCTGAGTGACTTCTGCTATGAGGGACAGACCGTGATGCTTGCGCCTGCATCGGGCTTCTACACCGATGAGGGGCGAGGCCGCGATGAGGTCCGCATATCCTACACCATCTGCAAGCCAGAGCTCAAGATGGCTCTTAAGGTGCTCTCCGAGGCTTTGAAAGTCTATCCCGGCAGGAAGCTTTAAGAAACCTTCAAAAAATAACCTGCATCATCTTTCTCATTCTTTTCTTTTCTCATCAGTCGTGTACGTCCAGTACACTCCTTCTTCCAAAAGAAATCTATACTCGAAAATAATTGACAAATCTGCAACAATTTATTTTTTTTCATGTTTCTAAACTCGCCCGTGATGAAGTACGTCAGATGGTTTTTCAAGGAGATTGCCTGCTGCCGGTGGACGTATCTGCTGGTACTGTTCTGCCAGGTGCTTATGGTCGCTCTGGCGATGTCCTACGTCTGGCTCAGCAAGCGGCTTGTAGATGTGGCCACGCTTCAGTTCCGCGGCGAGGATGCCGGTGAGGTAAGTCTTTTGGTGTATGCCACAGCATTCGTTGCCCTTGCCCTTTTGCGTCCGGCGGTCACTTCCGTGATGTCATATTACCGCACAAAGATGACAGTCGGCATGTCCAACGAAATAAGGCAAAGGCTTTTCGATAACCTGCTTCACCTCAGGAACGAATATTCCGGAAAATATCATTCCGGGGATATGCTGAACCGCCTTCAGGTGGATGTGTCCTCAATAGCATCGACTTTCTGTTCATCGATTCCGGATCTTTTCTGGGCAGCGCTTCAGTTCATCTCTGCATTTGTATATCTGCTGCTGATTGACGCACGCCTTGCCTGGGTACTTGTGCTGATTATTCCGCTTGCCGTCTTCGGCGGGCGCTATGTCATGTTCAAGGTTCGCGACCTAACGCTTGACATCCGCAGGAGCGATTCCGATGTGCAGTCACACATTCAGGAATCGGTGCAGCATCTCACTCTTCTTCAGACCCTTGAGTATACGGATACGAGCAGCGTCAGTCTCGGGGAACTTCAGTCGGACAATTACGAGAAGAACATGCGCCGTGCACGCTTCAGTGTCATTGCGCGGGTTCTTGTTGCCCTTTCTTTTACCATCGGCTATGCCGTTGCATTTCTGTGGGGCGTGTTTGGAATTGCCGAAGGTGTTGTCACTTATGGTCTTATGACCGCCATTCTGCAGCTTGTGGGCCAGGTGCAGAGGCCTCTTGTTCAGGCAAGCGACCGGCTTCCATCCCTGTTTCATTGCACGGCATCGATTGACCGTCTTCTGGAAATAGAGCATCTTCCACAGGAGGGCCTGTCGGAGCGGCACTTTATCGAAGGCATTGCCGGAGTCAGTCTCGAACATCTGTCCTTTCGCTATCCGGACGGGACATCGAATGTCATTTCCGACCTGTCCTTTGACTTCGCCCCCGGTTCGAAAACGGCCATTGTCGGCCCTACCGGGATAGGGAAGAGCACACTCATACGCCTGATGCTCTCCCTGCTCACGCCCACATCCGGCACCGTGAGTCTTTATTCAGTTTCAGGTAAAGTTCCGGTGTCCGAAGCCACCCGCTGCAATCTCGTCTATGTTCCCCAGGGCAACACCCTCTTCAGCGGAACAATCCGCGAGAACCTCCAGATGGGTGACCCGCACGCTTCTGAGGCAAGAATGGCTGAAGCCCTTCACACAGCCGCTGCAGATTTTGTCCTTGAACTTCCATGCGGCCTTGACACCCAATGCTTTGAAGCCGGCGGTGGGCTTTCTGAGGGTCAGGCTCAGCGCATTGCGATAGCTCGCGCTCTCCTGCGTCCGGGCAGCATACTCCTTCTCGACGAGTTCAGCTCAGCCCTCGACAATGCCACCGAAGACATTCTCCTTCAGCGCCTCACCGCCAAACTGAACACCCGCACAATGATTTTCATCACCCACCGCGACCGCATCGTCGACTACTGCGACTCCGTCCTGCGGTTGTAGCGCAGAAATTTCTATTCGGCATCAGTATTTCCATAGTTCGGCGATTCCGGTTCCGAAAGATATTGTTTCTCCGTATTTCGCGCTGAGCCATTATAACCGTCTACGGCGGAGAAAAGGCAATACTCCAGACCAAGTTTGTGTATAGCCTCTATTATTTCCTTTTCTCTCGCTGCCGACGGCTTCTTGAATCCGTTGATGTAGTTCCGCAGAAGTGTGGCGTTGATGCCTATGCGCTTGGCAAATTCCGCCACATTGATTTCCTTGTGGAGGAGGAAGAACTCCTGGAGTTTTGACGGGACTGCATCGTCATACTCGAAACTTTCAAAGGATATGTCCTCATCAAGGTCACGCCAATGAAACCCAGTGAACCCTACGGTGTAGTTTTTCCTCTGTTCATCCGAAGCGTTTGCAAGCGCCGGATACCAAAGAAGCGATTGCTTCAATTTGCGTCCGGTCTTATCCTCCGCATAAATGAATTTTGAGTCAAAAGATATATTATTCAATTTCTCCATCATCAGTCAAAGTGCTCCTTCCACCTCTTTATTATAACTTCCTTGTTTTCTGCAATTGCCTCTTCAATCTTTTTCCTGTCGTTCGCTTTTATCCTGTGCTTTTCTCTCAAGACAAACATGTCTTCCTCCAAGTCGTAGACAGCGTACCCGTCATTTCCTTCAACGTGAATGTGAATCGGGTCATGCTCACGGCTATAGAAGAAAAATGAATATCCGAAAAATCTGAATACTTCTGGCATGGTCAAAGCATTTTATGCTGCAAATATATGGAATTATTTTTAATACCTAAAGAAAGTCGAAAAAATTTTATGTTGTAATACAAAAAAGCGACGGTGGTTGACCGTCGCAGGAGTTTATGGAAATTCTCAGCCTATCTGTATAAGATGTTTACTGAAAACAACGTCACAGAAGGTCCTGCTAGCTTATAACTACTTTCACATTTGAGAGAATTGCTTCCACTTGAGAATGACGTGTTTGCTGACAATGTTGTTCTCGAAAAAGATCCTTCCTTAGAACTAACGTTGGTACCATTCGCATATACATTATATGTTGTCTTGATCTCCTTACCAAAGAATGTGTATTTATCGGCCTTTACATCGGATTTTATTGTAATGTCCACAGTGGCCGGCATATTGAATGTTGGAGACTTTATACTAGGCTCACCACTTCCTGTAACTGCCCCCAATTGTACCGAAGAAGACTCCCATTTGACATTCCAAGAAGACTCACTCCACGCATTTTCACCACTGTTTTTCGGTGGGTTTGCTGAATACGGCAAACCGGTGATGTGTCTTGTGAGGGTGTTGGATGTTCCTTTAAACTCTACTCCGTCGGGGGTCGTATAGACAACCGCCACGGTGATGTTTTTCTGCTCCCAAGTGGTGTGCCCTATGGTTTCGTTTATCGAGATTGTGTTGTCATTGCCTACAGTATATCCGATTCCCGAAAACTCGGTTCCGTTCACAAACAGCGAAACGGACTTGACGCTCAAAAGTGTTGACGGAATGCCGCTCTTCGTGATTGTGCACACAGCCTTGCCTGATCCCATCCAGTCGTTGGCCGTTGCATTTGCCGTTTCAACACTCTGAGTAAAACCATCTTCACCAACATAATAGCTGTATGATGTCGCAAATCCTGAAATCGTAATGTCGAAGGCTACGGTTGCCGGCTCAAATTGGGAAATCGTCACAGTCTTATTTGTGGAAATTATCTCTGAAGATGCATAACTCTTATACATCGCCTCCCCACCTTTAATGGCCTTTATCCAGAAGCCGCCTTCCATATCCTTGGGAACATAGAAAATGTTTGAATTTCCGAGTTCTCCATGAGAGAGGACAGTCTGTGTGACACTTGATTCCCCGTCGAAAGCCGTTCCGTTGAAAGTTCCCAGTCTGACATCGGTGTCTTTTGCATGAAATTCGAGATTCTCAATTCCGGAATCACTTGTGATGACGGCAATTGCGCGGACATTCTCCGGTGCCGCGAGCGTTGCGCTTACCACTATCTCATTATTCTCGTTTCTGGTGAAACTGTTGTGCTTCGACAGCAGCCAAGGCTTTCCGTTTTGAGCGAAGGATGCGGCGCCATCCTCGGCAATAGATTCTGCATTGTAGTAGAAGCTGATTGTGCTGTCGTCGGTGACTGGCTTGTCGAAAGTTCCTGTGAAATTGTCCAAAAGGCCTTCGCTGTTCGTCAGCGTGGCCTTGCTTCCGTTTGATGCTACGGCAATGATCTGCTCATCGCCTTCAAATACGTATGTATTCCCGCTGATTGCCGCTTTGGTTTGCGCTGGTACGATGATGGTCTGTGCCGGCACTGCGACTGTTATCTTCTCTCCCAAAAGTCCGGGTTTCACGTCATTGAGTTCCGCTTTGCTGCAGGATGCGACAAGGATGCAGCAAAATGCTGCAATATATTGCTTTTTCATAATGTCCTTATTTGATTGATCGGTTAACGGTTAATCTTCTTCAGCGAGTGAGCCATTGTCGAAATAGTCTCCGAAACTCACTTTTGCCCCTGCCGGCGACTGGCAGAAGCCCAACTCAACGCTCATCTCAACCTCTGAGACGAGCGGAGAAATGTAAAATTTCTTCATTCTAAAAAATATTTATGTACAAATCCACCGCAAATTTACACATAAAATTCGCTACATCAACAAATTTTATGATTTTTTACAGCCGCTGTCTTTTTAGAAGGCTTCTTAACTCTCTGGTTTCCATTGCAAAGCGATAACAAAAACTCCCGGATGTGGAGTTCCGGGAGGCGCGTATGAAATATGTATATTTTCTGTGGCTATCGCTCGTATTCGACCCTAGCCCTGACATCAACGACTGAGTCGATGTACTTCTTGAGCTCGTTGCGGACGGGATCGGCCTTGTAGCTCGCCAAATCTGCCCAGCTGTCGAAATCCTCGATGAGAACCGCGTCGTATGACGTCGCCGATTCGTTCCTGTTGACGCCGACTTCAACGTTCTTGAGGCCCGGAACTATCCCGAGGATAGCCTGATAGCGTTCTTTGATGTCTTCTGCGATTTCTTTCGGAGTCTTGCCATCTGATGGCTTGAACTTCCACATTATTGTATGTCTGACCATAGCGGTATAAATTGAAGTGTTTCTAATTATGTCAGGCCTAAACGCACGCACACGTGCGCACCTTTGACGTCCATAAAGTTATAAAGAAAATCGCATACGTCAAAATATTTTTCAGACAAATGGCAAATGTAAAAGTTTTCGTAACTTAGCAAGTTGTTTTACGGCCAAAGATTTGAATCGTGGATAATGCGTCAGGTGCGAGAAGAATAGCGAAAAACACGCTGCTGCTCTATGTGAGAATGGCGGTCCTGCTGCTTGTGGGGCTGTACACATCGCGTGTCGTGCTTGGCGCGCTCGGAGAGAGCGACTATGGCATATATAACGTTGTCGGCGGTGTCGTGGCCATGTTCTCGATGATTTCCGGAGCTCTGTCTTCCGCAATATCCCGTTTCATCACCTTTGAGCTCGGAAGGGGAGGCTCCAGACTAAAGGCGGTTTTTCGCTGTGCGTCGCTTGTCCAAATTGCTCTGGCGCTGATTGTCGTGGCTGTCGGCGAGCCGTTGGGGCTTTGGTTTATCGGGGAGAAGATGACGATTCCGGCGGAAAGAATCGGGGCGGCGCAGATTGTCCTGCAGTTCTCTCTTATAACTTTCGTGATTAACCTGCTGAGCGTCCCGTACAATGCGACAATCGTCGCCCATGAAAAGATGGGGGCATTCGCGGCTGTGGGGCTCTTCGAGGGAGGTGCCAAACTTGGCGTGGCATTGCTGCTCGCGGTCGCTCCGATTGACAGGATGGTGTGGTATGCCATGCTGATGTGCGTTGTGGCGCTGTGCGTGCGGAGCTCGTATGTCATCTACTGCCGGAAACAGTTTGACGAATGCCGGAAAAACGGAAACTGCGGTCGGACAGCGGAGGATTCGCGTACGGGGCTTTTCGGGACTGATGCGTCCATTCTCAAGGAAATGTTCAGTTTCGCTGGGTGGAATTTTATCGGTGTCAGTGCCGGAGTATTGAAGGATCAGGGAGGAAATGTCCTCATAAACCTCTATTCTCCGAGCCCCGCGGTCAATGCCGGACGCGGAATAGCCATGCAGCTGAGCGGAGCCGTGCAGAATTTCGTCACCAATTTCATGACTGCGGTAAATCCTCAGATAACAAAATCGTACGCTTCCGGCGAGTTTGACTATATGCACCGTCTCGTGAGAAAATCCGCAAGATTTTCATATTTCCTGATTCTCTTCTTTGCCCTTCCGCTCATCTTTGAGACTGACTGGCTGCTGGGATTGTGGCTGAAGGATATTCCGGAATATGCCCCCGTGTTTGTACGCCTTCTGTTAGTGCTGGTTTTGAGCGATTCTCTATCCAATCCGCTGATAACTACGCAGCTGGCGACGGGTAATATAAAGAAATACCAATTGATTGTCGGAGGAATCCTGCTGCTTAATATTCCTGTTTCATGGGCCCTGCTTGCGTGCGGTCTTGGAGTAGAATGGGTTGTGGTGGTAGCCATTGCCCTTTCTCAGACCGCGATGTTTGCAAGGCTGTTCCTGCTTCGCGGGATGGCCGGTTTAGACGTAGGCCGTTGGCTGCGAGATGTCTGGTTCTGCGCCATTGCAGTCACTGTCTATTCCTGTGTCCCGACCATGCTCCCCGGCGTGCTTGGGCTGCATCCGCATCCGCTTGTCAATGTCCTGATTGCGATGCTTTCTGTTGCACTGGCTGCCTGGTTCAGGGGGTGTACGGGAGGTGAACGGACCTCGATTCTCGAATGGTTCAGAAAAATCCTGCACATAAAATCCGCAGGCTTGTCTTCATTCGAGAAGTTGCCGCAGAAAGTATTTGCTGTCACTAATGTCAATTCCGAAGTCCTTGCAGGGAGTTCTTCCGGCGGCGTGTTTTTCCCGTTGGCGGACAAGTTTGTCACGGACGGGGGCATTGTTTGCGCTGCTGTCTGGGACGACGATTTCCGAGGCGTGCACCACGCCTTTGCAGAAGACACGGCGGGGCTTAAGTCAATGATGCACAGCAAGTACATGCGATCCTCAATCGGTGGTTGTTTTTTGAAAATCAGAGATTTGCTTGACTCGGGGCGTGATGTGATGTTTGTCGGGACGCCTTGTCAGGTCAGAGCCTTGAGACAGTTCCTTTATAAGGATACTTTCGGAAAGGCAGAGAATGCCCCAGTTTCCAGATTGTCGGGATGCGACCGGGGTAAATTGCTGCTTGTCGAGATCCTTTGCCACGGAACGCCGACCGCGACGAGCTGGGAGGCGTATCTTGACGGCCAACTGTCCGCAGTCAGGGCTGTTTCCGTGTCCGGTGTCAATTTCCGGGACAAATCTCAGGGCGGATGGAAAGACTATTGTGTGACAATAGATTACAAAATGCCGGACGGAAGTGTCCAAAAGTGTTCTCGGCCTTATATGGATGTTCCGTTCATGCAGGATTTTCTCGCGGACCGCAATCTCTGCAATTCTTGCTATTCCTGCCGCTCGAAGAACGGCCGCAGCGGAGCGGACATCAGCCTCGGTGATTTCTGGGGCGTGGACAGGCTATTGCCACAGGCGTACAACTTTCAGGGTGTCAGCATAGTCGGCGTTTTCACCGAGCAGGGTGCCGTGGCACTCGACGGCACGTCTACCGCATTGAACCTTACAGAAGTTCCGACAGACGTATTCGTGCGCTCGATAAAAAGCAACGGAGGATATGGCATTGCCAACCGTAAAGACAAGATAAAACGATGAAGATTGCGATAGTCACATTACAGCTGCACACTAATTATGGTGGTGTCCTGCAGGCTTATGCCTTGCAGAAAGTCCTCTCCCGGATGGGCAATGATGTGGAAGTCATACAGTTGAATAAAATTGTCCCGGCTCCGAAAGGAATCCGGGCGATGCGGAAATTTCTGACGCGGGCGTTCAGAAGATATGTGCTGCGCCACGGTGGCGTCGAGATATTTCGCGAACGCAGGATAAACGAGGAGTTTCCCGTCATCGGCGTTGAATTTGTCCGTTTTTTTCGGCAGCATATAAATATAAGGTATATTTCATCATTTGATGAGATTCTTCCGTCAGATTATGACGCATTCGTAGTCGGAAGCGATCAGGTTTGGCGTCCGAAGTACAATCGTAGCCTGATGAATTCCTATTTGGATTTCACTTGGAAAGACAGGGGAGACTTCGGTATACGGGCTCTTGACGCGTTGGAGCATAAGGGACATCATAAGCATGTAAAACCGCAGGGCTGGGATATCAGGAGGGTCGCATACGCCGTGTCGTTCGGGTTCGACTGCTGGGAATACACAAAGCGGCAGACAGCTCTCGCATCGGAGCTTGCCGGGCGTTTCGACGCTCTTTCATTCAGGGAAGTCTCCGGTGTGAAGAGTGCGGAGGAACATTTGGGAGTGAAGTCGGTGTCCGTCCTTGACCCTACAATGCTGCTTTCTGCGGAAGACTATCTCAGCCTGATTGGGCGACGCGAGGATTCCTCGCATCCGTTCGAAAGGATTGGGGAAGAGCGGTTTGAAATGCCGATGGGCGAATATGTTGAGACTTCTGTGCAGCACGCCGGGGTCTTTGAGTATGTTCTTGACAGGACAGCCGAGACGGAGGCGCTGGTGGCGGAACTCGAAGCCGGTCTTGCGAAGCCGGTCCGCCGTTTTCTGCCGGCAAGTCCGCGAGGGCGGGAGGAAATATCGCTGAGGGTGCAGCCGTCCGTAGAGTCTTGGATTTCCGGCATCGCCGGTGCTGATTTCGTGCTTACGGACTCGTTCCATGCCTGTGTATTTTCGATACTTTTCCATAAGTCGTTCGCCGTCATCGGTAATCCTGACCGAGGCCTTTCCCGCATAGTCTGGCTTCTCGGGCAGTTCGGTCTTGGTGACAGGCTCGTGGGGGCAGACGGCATTCCGCAGAAAGACATCAACTGGGAAAAAGTTGACTATAAACTCTCTGAACTTAAGGAAGAAGCATTCGGATTTCTAAATAACAACTTGATGTAATCATGAACAGAGCGGAATTTACAAGGACTTGTGACGGCGGAGAAAAGCCCGGCTGCGGACGTGCAGACGTCCTTATAAGCGTGGTCGTTCCTGTCTATAATGCCGCACATACGCTCGAATACACGGTGGGCTCGATACTCTCTCCGTCATTTTTCGATTGCTGCGAACTCATTCTTGTAGATGACGGGAGCACGGATGGTTCCGGCGGAATCTGCGACGACTTTGCGGCGATTGGTGATTCCGTAAAGGTGATACATCAGAAAAACGGTGGCGTCAGCCGTGCCAGAAACGCCGGAATCGCAGCGGCATCGGGAAAATACATCATGTTCGTGGATTCGGATGACATTCTGCCGAGTGACTGCTTTTCCGTTTTTCTTGACAGCATTCATAATTTCGCCGATGCCGACATTTATATAGGCGGGTGCACGTTTTCCGTCAAGGGAAATGGACGAGTCGAAGTGCTTCCCGAAAGCCTCCACTTGTATGAAAAAGAGGAGATTCTGGACTTCTTTGATGATAACTACGCTGAACGTCAGTCTTTTCTACGCCCCGTTTGGGGAAAATTGTTTCGTAGATCACTCATTTCGGAGGCTGCACTGAGATTTGAACCCGGATTGGGATATGGCGAGGATGTGCTTTTTCTTTTTGAGTATCTGCTTCACAGTCAAAGTATTGTCACAATTCCACGCAGTGTCTATACCTACCGCGATGGAAACTGCGGACTGTCCTCCGACAGATGCTCCGACAATCATCTGATGCAGCTGATGCTCCTGTTGCAGCCTTATTCGGAGACGGTTCTTGAAATGCGGCGCCGCTGGTCGGGGAGTCCCTCGGTGGCAGGAATCTACCATAAGGATGTGGTCGGCCGCATTGTCTGCCGCATATTGACGGTGTTCGCGACGCGAAGCACAGTTCTGTGCAACCGTGACAACATTTCGCGTCTCTATAGTTATATGTCGAAGGATGAGCGCCTCAATGCCTTCGGGGGATTGTTTTCGCTGCGCAAGGGCCAGATGCTTAACATATTGCTGTATAAGTTGTCCTCACCGTCATTGTCAGCGAGGTTCTATGCCATGTCTTCCCGGGTTTGCACGTTTCTCTCCATCCGTCCAAAATCATACTAAGAAGCTGTTTTAATTTTTCTCAAATTTATTTTTATATGTTCAGTTATTTTGAGATGTATTTTTGAGTCAGATTTTTCGCTTCGCGCCACTTTTCTGCGTTCGGCAAAACAAGCAAGTGGCGTATGAAATACGAACAAAAAATTCAAACAGTTTCTAAAGCGATTACGAAATGAAAAAGAAAAGAATAGCCGTGATTTTTGAAGGCAACGACGAGGACAGGAAGGGCATGTTCAATGCTGTGGTACAGAGAACACTTCACCTGAAGAAACAGTTAGGATACACACCGGATGTCTATATGATTCAGACTTATGAACCTTGGATCATACGTCTGCTTGGACACACCCGAAATCGAGAACGGAAGCCGAGTTTTGAAATTGCCGGGCTTACGGTGACAAACATTTGGCAGCGTTTTTCCATAACGGACTATTGCCTTGATCGCTTCCTGCATTACCGCAAGCCTGTTCAGTCTCATTTCCTGAAAGAACAGGCGGAACGCTTTGCCGGCTACGACATTGTCTGCGCCCATTCGTTCCGTGCGGGTTTTCTTGCCAAGTCCGTCCATGAGCGCTTCGGCACTCCATACACTGTCACATGGCACGGCAGCGACATTCACCGTTTCCCGTTTGCCAACAAATTCTGTTTCAAGGACACTGCGGCAATAATGGAAGCGGCATTCCGGAATTTCTTCGTGAGCCGGAACCTGCTTGAACTCTCGGACAGAATTGCCGCGACACCGAATAAGGATGTCCTCTACAATGGAGTCGACAAATCCGTTTTTCATCCTTATGATGCCACCCGAAGGCGTGAGACGCAGAGAAAATATGGGATCGACACGGATGTCAAGAATGTCGCGTACGTAGGCAATTTCTACCGCATAAAGAATGTTCTCTGCCTTCCGGAAGTATTCGGCATCATGCGGGGGCAGTATGGGGAAAACATCAATTTTTATTTTATCGGCAGCGGCAAGCAGGAGTCTGCCCTTCGTGAAGAATGCCGCAGGTGGGGAATAGATGCGGCTTTCCTGCTGAACTTGGCTCCGGAAGATATGCCCGACGTTTATAACTGTATGGATCTGATTGTGCTTCCTAGCCTTAACGAGGGGCTTCCGCTTGTCGCGGTCGAAGCCGCTGCCTGTGGAACGATGTTCGTCGGTTCAAGAGTCGGCGGCATTCCGGAAGTGGCAGGGGAGGAAAACACCGTCCCGCATGGAGACGGCTTCATTCGTGAGTTTGCGGAATTGTGTGTGCGTCGGCTTAATTCCGGGAATATAGACCCGCTTCCGGCGCAGTTCGACTGGGATGCCACTGCGCGTAAAGAACTGGAGATTATAAGTCCGGTTATACCAATCCGTTAAAATATCGCGGAGTATTTGCAACGATGCGAATGACCTTACCTGTCACCGGATGGACTATGCTCAACCCCTTGGCATGCAGACATAGTCTCTTTGCCGATTTGCCGTCACCATATTTTGTGTCTCCGAGAATAGGACAGTGCAGGTGCGTCGCTGCCTGCACGCGAATCTGGTTCTTTCGTCCCGTTTCCAGCAGAAACTCCACAAGCGACCGCTTCCCGTCGCTCTTCAGCACCCTCCAGTTCGTCACGGCAATCTCTCCTCCGTTGTCCTTGAGCGACGAATAGACCATGAAACTGTTCATATCCTGCGTCAGCCAGCTCACAATCCTCCCATGACGTGCTTCCGTGCTTTCTCCGCTTTCATCGCCGGCGGTTTTTCCCCCGTCCTTATTGCGATTTGCCGCCTTCCCGGCTTCCGGTGTCCCCGAATTTCTTTGCATGCCCTCAGCAACCGGTGTCCCGGAATTGCCCGGCACGCCGTCAACAACCGCAACATACTTCCTCTCCACAACCCTCTCGTTCCAATTGTCCGTCATCGCCCTCTTCACCCCGAAGTCCTTCGCGAACAGCAGCACGCCCGAGGTGTCCCTGTCCAGACGGTGCAGCACATGAGCCTTCACACGTCCGTTGTACTTGTGCATAAGATAGTCATTCACAAGCATATATGCCGTATCCACGTCTTTCCTGTTTCCCGCCACGCTCATCAGTCCCGACGGCTTGTCAATCGCCACCAGCCATTTGTCCTCATATATGATCTCAATCGTCTTTTTCATTGTCTCCGGTGATTTGAAAATCGTTTGCCTCTGCAAATTTAGCAATTTGCTTAGAAGCTGTTTTAATTTTTTGTTCAGTTATTTTGAGATGTATTTTTGAGTCAGATTTTTTCGTTTTGAGAGGAGTTTAGCGGTGCTAAATGACAAACAAAATGGGAAAATATGACCAAAAAGACACCAAAAGAACGAACATATAAAAATAAATGCGAGAAAAATTAAAACAGCTTCTTATAAGTTTTATGTCTTATAATTATTGACTATGATTCTTTTTCCTTATGTTTTGTTGTAAATTTGCAGTATAGATTGTATTCTCGCGGAACTTAATGGGTAGAAACGTATGAACAGCAACGAAATATGGGATCCGCTGCGGAAGAAGGCGGTGGCTCGGACGCCGGAGGAGGTCGTCAGGCAGTGGTTTGTCGATGCTGTGCTGAAGAGGACGATGGGCGTGCCGGAGCATCTGATGATGTCGGAAGTCGGATTCTCCTTGGGGGAGAAGAGGCTGAGGGCGGACATTGTCGTCTATGGACGGGACGCGAAGCCTCTGGCGGTCGTGGAGTGCAAAAGACCGGACGTCGAATTGAGCGGCGATGTGCTGATGCAGGTCGTGCGGTATAATATGATTCTGGACGTGAAATATGTGTTCATAACCAACGGGAAGAAGACCGTGGGATTTGCGAAGGATGGGGTCCGCGGGCTTACGCGGCTGACTGTCTTTCCCGGATATGAGGAGATGTGCGCGAAATGAATGGGATGACGGAAAGATCTCTCACTCTGTTCGAGATGACAGGGAAAATTTGAGATGAAATGTAAGTCGAAGGATCTTTGTGCAGGTGAGGACAAAAGGGGAATGTGCAAAATGAAATATGACTGTGAATATGGGAGAATGTGAAATATGGGAGAGTTTAAGGAATTTTTAAATCACAAAATCTTCGGAATCGTGTCTGATGCGGCTGAGGAAATGGGTGTGAGGGCGTTCGTAATCGGAGGATATGTACGCGACTGCTTTCTTCAGAGGCCGAACAAGGATATTGATATAGTTGTGGAGGGAAGCGGTATTGATCTTGCGCAATGTGTTGCAAGATATATCGAGAAACAAGAATGTTTGGGTAGCAAACAAAAATGTTATAAGGAAAATGTCTCCGAACCCCGTGTCCCTGAGACTGATGCGGAGCGCGATGGTGAGGCAAAGAAAGGGGAGAATGGGGCTCACCGGGTTCATGTCTCGGTCTTCAAGAACTTCGGGACGGCGATGCTGAAATATCACGGCATGGAGGTGGAGTTCGTGGGCGCGAGGAAGGAGAGCTACAGGAGAGAATCACGCAAGCCGATAGTCGAGGACGGGACGCTACGCGAGGATCAGCTCCGCAGGGACTTCACGATAAACGCGATGGCGTTCAGCCTCCAGAAGGAAGACTTCGGCGCGCTTGTGGATCCTTTCGGAGGCATACGCGACCTTGCGGCGGGAATAATCCGCACGCCTCTCGATCCGGACACGACCTACAGCGACGACCCTCTGCGCATGATACGGGCAATCCGGTTCGCGACAAAGCTCTCCACCCCGGATCATCGGTTCACGATAGTCCCCGAGTCCCTTGACTCGATAAGGCGCAACCGCGGCCGTCTGGAAATTCTTTCAAAGGAACGTATAGTCGAAGAGTTGAACAAGATTCTCGTTACGGCGAATCCGTCCATGGGCTTCTATCTGCTCGACGAGACCGGACTGCTGGAGCTGATTCTTCCGCAGCTCACCGCTCTGAAAGGCGTGGAATCCGTTGAAGGTCATGGACATAAAGATAATTTTGCTCACACCCTTCAGGTCGTTGACAATGTCGCGGCGCTGGAGGACGAGGCAATCGCGCAGGGCCGGCTGCAGGACTATCTCCCAGACGGAAACGGTGGGACGTTCGCCTTGCCCCGCACTGAACCGAATGTCTGGCTTCGCTGGGCCGCGCTTCTCCACGATGTCGGCAAGGCCGCTACCAAGAGGTTCGACCCGGTGGTTGGGTGGACCTTCCATGGCCATGAGGTTGTCGGAGGACGTATGGTTCCGAAGATATTCAAGGCTCTGAAGATGCCGCTGAACGAGAAGATGGAGTATGTGAAGAAGCTCGTGGAACTGCATCTGAGACCTATTGCGCTTGTCACGGAAGAGGTTACTGACTCTGCAGTGCGGAGGCTCCTGTTTGAGGCAGGGGACGACATAGATGACCTGATGCTGCTCTGCCACGGAGACATAACCTCCAAGAATCCGCGCAAAGTCGAGCGGCTTCACGCCAACTTCGAGCTCGTGAGCCGCAAGCTTGTGGAAGTGGAGGCCAAGGATGCCGTGCGCAACTTCAAGAATCCTATTAACGGCGAGTATGTGATGCAGGTCTTCGGCATTCCGCCGTGCAGCACAATCGGGGTGCTGAAGGAATATGTCAAGAACGCGATTTTAGACGGGGAGATTCCGAATGAGTTTGAGGCCGCAGACGCGCTCATGCGGCAGAAAGCTGCCGAAATTGGACTTGTGCCCGTCGGATGATGTCATTATGGCGAATATGGAGGACAGGACAAAATTGCAGACATGGATTGAAGCATTCCGGATTCATATTTCCGGAGTGCGACGTTTTTCTGCCAGAACGTGCGAGATATATTCCGATATTCTCGACAGATTCGCGGAGTTCACGGGCGACGTAGATGCGATAACTTCGGCAAATGTTCGCGATTACGAGGTGTATCTCATTGATAGTGAAAGACTCCAGCCCAAAACCGTCAACCTTCATCTCAGCGTTCTGAGCAGTTTCTGCACGTGGCTTGTCCGCATCGGAGAACTGAAGTCCAACCCCGTGAAGGTCGTTCGCCGTCCTAAGATTCCGAAACGGCTTCCTGAATTCTACCGCGAGGATTCAATGTCGGAATATTTTGCGGCGACGGACATATATGCTTCCCCCGAATTTCTTGAGTCTTTCCGCGCGGCAGTGTCCCTTGCGTCGGGCGGCGACAAGGACGCGGAGGCACAGGCACGCGAACTTTACGAAAAACGGCTCGAACGTGCTGTCATATCGGCACTTCTGAATCTGGGCATACGCCGTGGGGAGCTTGTCGGGATGAATGTCGGAGACCTTGACTTCTCGCGTAGGGTCGTGATGATTCACGGAAAAGGTGATAAAATGCGGGAAATTCCCGTAATTTCGTCGTTGTGTGAAGAAATTTTGCTATATTTGAAAGCGGTTGAGACAATGACGGGAGGGAAGAGAGATGCGAAGGACGCGATGTTCGTGACCTGGAGCGGGGCGAGGATATACCCGGTGCTTGTCGACAGGATTGTGAAGGGCGAATTTTCGCGGATTTCCGGGATTACCGGGCGACGTTCTCCGCATGTTCTGAGACATACCCTTGCAACAGAGTTGCTTGACGGGGGCACCGACCTCAATTCCATAAAGGAAATGCTCGGGCACAGCTCGCTCGCCACGACGCAGATTTACACCCACAACTCCGTCGCGAAGTTGAAGCAGGTCTACAGCGCGGCTCATCCGAGGGCTGGATTGCACTCGGAAACCGACTGAAAGAATGCAATATACAATGTTTGACTTATTCTTAAAATGGAGGTAACTATGGAGAAGATCAGAATTCAGTCTATCCGATTTGACGCAGACCAGAAACTTTTGGATTTTGTGGAGAAGAAACTGTCAAAGTTGCCAAAGTTCCACGATGCTGTGATTGGCATTGACGTCAAGTTGTCGCTTCTTGCCGAACATGACAACAAGAATGTGTGGGTCAAGGTTCAGGTTCCGGGAAACGACGTTGTGGTTGAAAGGAATGCCGCAACATTCGAGGATGCGGTTGTCGACTGCACCGACGTTCTGAAGGAAAAATTGAAAAGGATTAAGGAAAAGCAGGTAAAGTAATATATTGTGCGGAGAAGCTTTCTGGAAGGGCTTCTCCGCTTTATTGATAATTTTATATGGCAAAGGGATTTGCGGAGACAGACAGACAATGCGGGGAAATCGTCGCACAGGTCAGACAGCACCGGTTTGCGCCGGTGTATCTTCTGATGGGGGACGAGCCATATTATGTGGATATGGTCTGCGACGCCGTGATTGCCAATGCTTTCGAAGACGAAGGGGAGAGAGATTTCAATCAGCTGATATGCTATGGCGCAGACGTTGATGCGGATTCGGTGATAACTTCGGCAAGGAGTTATCCGATGTTTGCGGAACGCCGGTTAGTCGTGGTCAAAGAGGCACAGATGATGCGTTCGCTTGAGGAACTTGCGCTCTATTGTGCCAAGCCGCTTGAGTCCACCGTTCTTGTGATAGCGATGCATGGAGCCTCCGCAGACAAGAGGAAGTCTCTCTACAAGACAGTTTCAAAAATAGGTGTCGTCGTGGAGTCCTCTCAGCTGAGGGACTACGAGATGCCGCAATGGATAACTTCCTATTACCGGTCCCGTGGGTTGGTTCTGGCTCCGGAGGCCGCCTCGCTGTTGGCCGAATATGCGGGCACCGACCTGTCCAAGATTGCCGTTGAGACGGACAAGATGCTGAAGAACCTGCCGGAAGGCACTTCGGAGGTGACTGCCGAGGACATTGAGCGCAACGTCGGCATCAGCCGCCAGTACAGCATATTCGAGCTGACCCGTGAGCTTTCTGCGCGAAATGCGGCCAAGGCTCTCAAGATTGCGTCCTATCTGGGCTCCGCTGCCAAGTTTGCCCTTCCGATGGCCACTGTGCCTCTGTTTACCCACTTCTACAGAATTCTGAAATATAATGCCCTGCTTGCCTCAAAACCGGGAGCCGGCAGCGCGGAAAAGGCGTCATTGCTGGGAGTAAATCCCTATTTCCTCCGGGAATATGACACGGCAGTGCGCAACTATCCGACGCGCAAGTGCATGGCAGCCATAGCATTGATACGCGACTATGACTTCAAGGGGAAGGGGGGCGATAACGGTGAGGCCACGGATGCCGAGCTTATGACTGAACTTACGGCTCGGCTGCTTACATTATAGGCAGTCCAGAATGTTAATTGCATACGGTTGCAGAATATGAACTTTAGGATAACATTAAATAAGAGAATATATGGGATTAATTGAATGTCAGGACATTTGCAAGTCTTTCGGCGAGAAGGTCGCCCTCGAACACGTCAGCGTGACGATGGAAAAGGGGAAGATTTTCGGACTGCTCGGGCCTAACGGCTCCGGAAAGACGACTCTGATAAGGATTATAAACAGGATAACGATTCCGAACAGCGGAGAAATCCTGTTTGACGGACGCCCGATTACACAGCGGGACGTTGAGAAAATCGGCTATATGCCGGAGGAGAGGGGGCTGTACCGCAAGATGAAGGTCGGCGAACAGGCTCTATTCCTTGCACGGCTCAAGGGAATGTCGTCAAAGGACGCCGAGAACGAACTCAAGAAGTGGTTCGTGCGTTTCGGAATCGAGTCCTGGTGGAACAAGAAGGTCGAGGAACTCTCCAAAGGCATGGCTCAGAAGGTTCAGTTCATAACGACGGTTGTCCATCGTCCGTCGCTGCTCATTCTCGACGAGCCTTTCAGCGGATTTGACCCGGTCAACGCCCAGATCGTTCAGAAGGAGATTCTGCGACTGCGTGACGAAGGCGCGACGATTGTGCTTTCAACGCACAATATGGAGTCGGTGGAGGAACTTTGCGACGACATAGCGCTCATAAACATGTCCAAGCTCATAATTTCCGGTCATCTTGACGACATTCGCCGTCGCTACGGAAACAACAACGTCGAGCTAATCTACACCGGGGAGACGCCGCTCGCCGCACGGGAGGGGCTGTTTACTGTACTCAGCGACAGAAATGACGCGGGAAGGCACACGGCGGTCCTGTCCCTTCAGGACGGAGTCCGCAGCAATGACGTTCTCTCTGCAATAATAAGTGAAGACTTGACAGTCAACTCTTTCCATGAACTTGTTCCGAGGATGAACGACATTTTCATCGAACTCGTAAATGGGCAGAGCGTTTCAAAGTAAGAAATAAGATAATATAGAATAATATCATGAATTTCAGAAATATAGGCGTGGTCATATCGCGCGAGTACATGACCCGCGTTAGGAAAAAGTCATTCCTTCTGATCACATTTCTCGGGCCGGTTCTCTTCGCCGCGGTTACGATAATTCCGTCGCTGATAATGTTCTTCGCGGAGGACAAGGGAAAGGAGATTGCCGTCATAGACGAGTCCGGGATAGTCATGCCGAAGCTCGAATCTGATGACTCCTACACATTTACGGACTATTCGGGACATCAGCCGGATTCTCTTAAGGCAAATCTCAAGGATTTGGGCGTAGACGTGCTGATGATAGTGTCTCCGGTCATTGATTCAACAAGGACTGTAAATGTGACAACGTATTCAACGAAGGCCTTGAGCGTTGACATGAAGTCTGCCATCGAGTCGCAGGTGGATGACGCGGTGGAGGACTATCGCATATCCCTCTATAATATAGGAGACCTCAAGCAGATTATGGAGGAGGTGAAGGCCGACATCAGCGTGACGACATATACGATAGACGACTCCGGCGAGGCCAAGCTTGATTCTGCGGAGGTGAAGATGATTGTGTCGATGCTGCTCGGGATGATAATCTACATGTTCATCGCGATGTTCTCTGGAATGGTGATGTCCTCGGTGATTGAGGAAAAGTCAAGCAGGGTGGTGGAAGTGCTGGTTTCCAGCGTTAAGGCAACGGAGCTTATGTTCGGAAAGATTATCGGTGTGGCGGCCGTGGCTCTGACGCAGTTCCTGCTCTGGATTGTGCTGACCGGTGTGATTGTCTCCGCTGTCGGCGGCATTGTCGGGTTTGACTCGATTATGGGCAGCCAGCAGCAGGTGACGGCAATGGCCGGTGTCGACCAGTCCGCCATGGATGCGGCGGGAATGAACCTCGACCCATCTGCGATGGCTGCAAGTCTAGACGCTCAGGACAATTCCGTGCTTTCGGCTCTCCGGGAGCTGAACTATACCGAGATACTCGTTTCATTCGTGATATTCTTTGTGCTCGGTTACCTGCTCTACGCGTCGCTGTTCGCGGCCATCGGCTCCTCCGTTGAGAACGAGGCCGACAGCAGCCAGCTGCAGATTCCTGTGACGATTCCTCTGCTGCTCGGATTCTTCATTGCTCTCTATGCGTTCAAGTCTCCGGACAGTCCGCTGGCGTTCTGGGGCTCGATTATTCCGTTCACTTCTCCGATTGTGATGCTCGCGCGTATCCCGTTCGGCGTGCCGATGTGGGAGCTGGTGCTTTCGGTAGTGCTCCTGCTGCTTACTTTCCTCGGGTGCGCATGGGTTTCCGCGAAGATTTATAAAATCGGCATTCTCACCTTCGGGAAGAAATCCACGTTCAAGGATTTGTGGAAATGGCTGAGAATGAAATAATTCAGATAGAGACGAAGTTGTGGAATCTTGAAATGAAGAAGATAATACTGATAACATTGTCGCTGCTTGCGGGATTCACCGCATCAGCCCAAAATTCCGCGGGACGAAGACAGGCTGAAAGCAAGATCGAAGTCGTATCGTGGACTCTGACACCGATGGACGGAAGCCGTGTGGGGGCGAAGTCTCCGTCGAGAGGGGATGTGAAGGAATGTCTTGGAGAAATCAGAAACGGGAAGTACCATGCTCCCAACGGAAGGGTGTATGGCCGGCACACGGCGACATACATGGCTGCCAAGGAATTGCTTTCTGTACAGGATCGGATGGCTCCGATGAGGGAGATCGTGGGGTACAGCACACATGAGATGGCTGTCGCATATCCAGAGTCTGAACTCTCCGACTGGTTCATTGACAATATTATGGAGGCTGTGGCGAAGGAATCCGGAAAGCCTGTTTCGTTTGGAGTCGGGAATTTCGGCGGAATCCGCTGTGCGATGCCTCAGGGCAACATAATACTTGACGATCTGAAGTCAATGTTTCCGTTCAAGAATCAGATTGTCTATCTTGAACTTCCGGGAAGCGAGATACGTGCAATCCTCGAAACGATGGCGGCGGGACGTTTTCAGGTGCTCGGAGGCTGCGAGGTTGTCGCAGAGAACGGGAAACTGGTTTCGGCCAAGTTGGACGGAGAGCCGCTTGACGATTCCAAATGGTATGGAGTCGCGACAATCTCTTTCCTTCTTGAAGGCGGCGACGGGCTGTATCTTGCAAAAAATTCCCGTAACATGAAAGTCTATGACATTGATATAATAGACATAATCCTTGACAAGGTGAAGTCGCTGACCGATGCCGGCAAACCTATAGAGTATCACACGGACGGACGGGTAGTCATAAAATAGGAGAACGGAACGATGAAAAGATTCGCATATATGCTTACCGCGCTGCTCGTCATTTCGTACGGCGCTTCTGCCCAGAAACTTACAATACTTCATTTGAATGATACCCATAGCCATATAGAGCCGGAGCGTGTAGGCTCGCTCATCGGTCATGGGGGGACGCTCGAAAGGGCGGCATACGTTGACAGCGTACGTGCGGCCGACGGCAGAAAGAACGTGCTTCTCCTGCATGCCGGTGACTTCAGCCAAGGAACGTCATATTTCACCCTGATGCACGGCTTCGTCGAGGTCGGGCTGATGAATGCCATGCGCTTCGATGCCACGGCCATAGGAAACCACGAGTTCGACAACGGGCTTGAGGAACTTGCTGCTCGGGCGAAAAAACTCAAGTTTCCGATACTCTGTGCCAACTATGACTTTTCCGGGTTTGAGCTCGGGAAGTATGTGAAACCATACACAATTGTCCGCAAGGCTGGCCTTAAAATAGGAATTATCGGTCTCACTACCGATGTGCGTCCTGTTGTTGACGCCGCCATCGCGCGGCAGCTTGAGTTTCATGACCCTGTGGAGGTCGCGAACCGCTATGCGGAATATCTTCGTAACGAGAAGAAATGTGACATGGTCATCTGCCTGACCCATCTCGGATTTGCCGAAGACAAGGCATTGATTGACAGCGGACTGCGCTATGTGGACCTGATTGTCGGCGGCCATTCCCACACCGTTCTCAATGAGATCTGGTGGGAAAAGGGCGTTGACGGCGTTGAGATTCCTGTCGTTCAGAACGGTTGCTGGGGATTGAACATGGGCAATATCAAAGTTGAAAAACTATGATGTTTCGGGCGCTTGGCTTTGCAGTGTGTTTGTGCAGGATGTTCTGAACTTGTTTTTTTTGAAGCAAAACCTTACCTTTGTGGGCTTCAATAGAGGAAAAATAAATTAAGATAATACTATCATGAAGAAATTTGCCATTGCGGCTGCGGCTCTTGCCATGGGATTCGGTTCCCTTGTGCAGGCCCAGGACAAGCCGAAGGACGGTGAGTACGTGTTCACCACTGTTAAGGAAAATCCGATTACAAGCATCAAGAATCAGTATCGTTCAGGCACATGCTGGTGTTTCTCCGCGCTTTCTTTTGTGGAGTCGGAGATTCTGCGGCAGAAGGGCATCGAGACGGATCTTTCAGAGATGTTTGTCGTTAACAGATCCTATTTTGACAGGGGCGTGAAATATGTGCGTCTCGACGGCAAGCTCGGTTTCTCGGCCGGAAGTTCATTCGGGGATGTTTACGAGGTAATCCGCGACTACGGAATTGTTCCCCAGGAAGTCTACACCGGAATGAACTATGGGACGGAACTTCCTGTCCAGGCGGAGATGGATGCGGCTCTTGAGGGTTTCATAAAGGCTATTGCCGAAAATCCGAACAAGACTCTCACGACTGCGTGGAAGAACGCTTACAATGGCATTCTCAGCGCATACCTTGGCGAGCTTCCGACGGAGTTCACGGTTGACGGGAAGACATATACCCCGGAGTCGTACCGCGACTTTCTCGGAATCAACGTCGACGACTACATCAACCTCACGTCTTTCACGCACCATCCATTCTACAAGCCATTTGTCATCGAAGTGTGCGATAACTGGAGATGGGGCAGTGCATATAATCTTCCGATTGACGAACTCATGGAAGTGATGTACAACGCAATCGACAAGGGATTTACCATCGCGTGGGGTGCGGATGTCAGTGAAAAAGGATTCACACGCATGGGTACCGCAGTTGTCCCTGACGTGGATGCGGCACCGACAGCGGGTTCCGATCAGGAACATTGGATAGGGAAGTCCGACGAAAAGCCTTCAGAGCAGACCTCTGCCGAGGAAAAGAAGATCACTCAGGAAATGCGCCAGATTGCCTACGACAACAAACAGACGACGGATGATCACGGAATGCACATCTATGGTCTTGCAAAGGATCAGAACGGCAATCAGTTCTTCATTGTCAAGAACTCCTGGGGTGAAGCCGGAAAATATAAGGGAATCTGGTATGCCTCAGATGCTTACGTCCGCTATAAGACTCTAAATGTCGTTGTACACAAGGATGCTCTTCCTAAGTCTATAAAGAAGAAGCTCGGCATAAAATAGTTGTCCTAAACAGGATAATGGATTATGATCAGCATTCGTAAACATATCCCCAACACCATCACGTCAATGAATTTGCTCTGCGGTGTGTTGGGGATTCTGTCTTGTCTCAATGGAGATGTCCCGATGGCATTCTATCTTATGCTGGCGGCCTCTGTCTTCGATTTCTGTGACGGTCTTGCCGCGAGGGCACTGCAGGCGTATTCTCCGATGGGCAAGGAATTGGACTCATTGGCTGACATGGTCAGTTTCGGCGTTCTGCCCTCAGTTATGACCGTCTGTTTTGCCGAAAATTCGTTCTCTGACGGGCTGGACCTTGCATATAGTGTTCCGCCAATTGTGCATTGGGCTGTTGTATGCTCGCCTGTGCTCGTAGCTGTCTTTTCCGGTCTGAGATTGGCAAAATTCAATATAGACGAACGTCAGGGCGAGAATTTCATCGGACTCGCCACTCCTGCGGGGGCACTTTTTCTTGCGGCTCTTGTCTGCTTTGCGATGACGTCGGAGAATAATGCCTTTGCCACCTGGCTTTCAGACTGGAATACCGTGCGGATTATGGTTCCGACACTTTCAGTCATGCTCGCGGCCCTGCTTGTCAGTGAAATACCGATGTTTGCAATGAAGATAAAGAAGGGACGTAACCTCGCGGCCGGGCTTTACGGCAAGCTTAGAATCGCGTTCTTTGCCGGAGATGTGTTCATAATAGCCGGAGTGGCCTTTTTCAGGTTCCATTTCTCGATGGCTTTCAGTCTCATATTTCTTTATTATATCCTGCTTAATGTAGCGGTGCTGCCGTTTGCCCGTAAGGAAGAAAAATGAGAAGAGTCTCCGTCATATCCCTGCTGCTCTCATGCGTTGTTCTGATAGCGTGTGAAAGAAACCACAAAGTTTCTGAACCTTACCTCCCGTATGTTAAGATGGCTCTTACTGACACGAGTTCCGTTGCATGGCACATTCTTGACAGTTATGTCCCGAGACGTATTTCTGGAAGTATCGCTGTCATCGGAGACTTTGATCCGCTTTGCGGTCTTGTGTCCGAGTTTCTGCGTTCAGACCGCTTTGACAACATCGACGGGCGTGAACAGCCGGATGAACTTCATGATTTTGCAGGGGAGACTTTCACTCCCGTCTTTGACATGGCTAACTCGCCGTACGGCGGATATGTGGATGCGGAGAACATTCCGGCAATGCGGGAAGCTGCCGTGAGCATGGCGGTCGCGTCTCTCGGAAGTCTCTGCTATTCCAATACTTTTGATGTCGATATGACCTCTGAACGCATTCCGGCGAAGGCTCTGGTTGTGGCGTCTCCTTATTTGTGCCGGTATGCATTGAATGACATTGACACATTGCTCGTTTCCAGGGGAATCGATCTGCCGGTTCTGTCCCTTTCCGACGAGATGATGCGACGCGCCGGATTGCGTCACCCGAACGGGCTCATTGCAGTTCTGACTGGAGCCAAAGAACAGGAATATGGACTCTATCGCTCTGTGTACGACAGGGTTAAGAGTAATGATGAAACATTTCCCGACTATATTGAACACTCTGTTTTCGGACGCACCTCCAAGGATTCATTTGTCACTTTTCTGGACAGTTATATCGCGTCCGGCGCGTCGGAGAAGATTTCCGCAGTGTTGGTGGGAACGTCATCGGACTCGCTTAATGTTCACGACCTTTCCTCGGCTTTGGAGGAAATAAGGACGTCGCAGGGACTGGATATGGAGAGCTACCGTTCGGTGCTTGCGGATGACTTTGAATTCATCGGTGGGGAGGATGCGGTTATACGGGCGTGCTATCGTGTACTGAGAAGCCGAAACCTTTTTACGCATAGAATCGCTTATCCTGCGGTGAAGGCATACGTGACGGTTCCGTCTTCAAGCGTGCCGCTCGAAAGCGTGGATTTCGGAGGAACACTTTCCTCCAAGTTCAAATACAACCATTCGGCCGATGCAAGTGTGCAGATTACGCGGACTGTTCCTCTCAACCGCATGTATATGAGTGAAGAGCACCTGGAGAAGGTTAACAGTCTTGTTGCTCCGGTAATACTTGATATGGAGCGGCTTACAGAATGATTAGTGGAAGAGGGTAAAGTAATGAGTGCAGTGGTGAACGAGAATAACTTCATAGAGAATATACTTCCGGAGGCGATAGAAACATTGCCTTTGGCAGCGTTTCCCGGGGAGATATATGTGATAGAGTCATTGTCAGAGAATTACAGAAAAGCAATACGCTATCTGAAAAGGCAGAGAATCATCGGCTTCGACACCGAAAGCAAGCCGTGTTTTACGCCTCATGCGCCTCATCCCGGTGTCGCGCTGCTTCAGCTTTCAGGCGGCGGCAAGGCTTTTCTTTTCCGGATAAAGTCGCTCGGGATGCAGCGGGCATTGTGCAACATCCTTGCAAACCCGAACATTGTGAAGGTTGGGGCCGCGACTACGGATGACATAAAGGGACTTCAGCGATATGCCAAGTTCAAACCGGCCTCTTTTGTGGATTTGCAGAAGATCGTTCCGGAATGGGGCATACGGGACAAGAGTGTAAAGAAGATGGCTGCAATTATTCTCGGTGTGAAGGTCTCCAAGACACAGCAGCTATCCAACTGGGAGGCGGATGTGCTTTCCGAGCCCCAACTGAAATATGCGGCTACGGATGCATGGATTTGTCGTGAGATGTATATGAAACTGAAAAATACGGAGTTGAAACCGCTTGGGCCGACCACGGTTGTTTTTGAGCGGGATGTCGTTTCTGTCGACATTGTGTCTGAAGACATGCCACTCCGTTCGATATGACAAAATCAAGAAACGATATGGTAAAGATAATATTGCGCCGGGGGCGCGATGAATCGGTACGCCGTTTTCATCCCTGGGTGTTTTCCGGTTCTATAGCCCAGATTCAAGGGGCGCCGGCAGAGGGTGATTTGGTGTCGGTTCATGCTGCGGACGGGACTTTTCTGGCCTGCGGACATTATCAGATAGGTTCGATCGCCGTCCGGATTCTCAGCTTTGACTCGGACGTCCTCGCGCCGGATTTCTGGGAGACTATGATTTCACGGGCGCTTGCAGTGCGCATTTCTGCCGGACTTGCAGAACTCCCTGCCGGATTTGCAATGGAGATTCCGGCTTCTGAGGCTGGAAGACAGTTTTCGCGGTCTACAAACTGCTATCGCCTTGTTCATGGCGAAGGAGACAATCTTCCTGGGCTCATCATAGACTACTATGACGGCGTATGCGTCATGCAGTCTCATTCTGTCGGAATGTTTCGGGCAAGGAAACAGATTTGTTCCGCGTTGCAGACTGTCTATGGTGACTCGCTCAAGGCCGTTTATGACAAGAGTTCAGGCACGGCGCCGTTCAAGGCCGGGCTTGACTTGGTAGATGGATACATGTACCGGAAAGACGGATTCTGTGATGACGAGCAGGTTGTTCTTGAGAATGGACATAAGTTCATAGTCAACTGGACTGAAGGCCAGAAAACAGGATTCTTTCTTGATCAGAGGGAAAACCGTGCGCTTGTGGAGCGCTATGCTGCCGGTCGGCGCGTTCTCAACCTGTTCTGCTATACAGGTGGCTTTTCTGTGTATGCCCTTTCTGGGGGTGCCGTTCATGTCGATTCCGTCGATAGCTCGGCCCGCGCGATGGAACTTGTGGAAAAGAACGTCGCTCTGAACGGTTTCAGTACATGCAGCGAGACTGCCAGGCATTGCGGACTGTGCTGTGATGCCATTGACTATGTAAAGAACATTCCGAGCGGGAAGTATGACCTGATAATCGTTGATCCTCCGGCATTCGCAAAGCATAGGGGAGCGCGTGACAATGCTCTGCGTGCCTACCAGAGGCTCAACGCCGCAGCTATCTCGAAGGTAGCTCCCGGCGGTCTTGTGTTTACCTACAGCTGCTCTCAGGTTGTAGACAAGGAAGCATTCGCACTTGCCGTATTTTCTGCGTCGGCTCAGACAGGCCGCAGTGTCCGCATACTTGATAGGCTCAATCAGCCGGCCGACCATGCTGTCAATATCTATCATCCGGAAGGGGAGTATCTTAAAGGTCTGCTTCTGTATGTAGAGTAGCATTGCAGGACATCCCCGACTGCGAATCTCAGAAACATTTTCCACGCAAACTCGAAGAAAAGTTTGCACAAAGAAAATTTTTTCCTAACTTTGCATTCCCCAACGGGATATGGTGCTATGGCCGAGGGGCTAGGCACAGGTCTGCAAAACCTGCTACAGCAGTTCGAATCTGCTTGGCACCTCCAAGAGAAAGAGTTCGCGCAAGCGAGCTCTTTCTTTACTTAAGAATTACTAAGGTTCGTACTCTCCGAGTCCGAGCTCATTTTTTATATACACTCCAGTGTATATAAAAAATGAGCTGTCGTCGCTCCCGCGAGGACACCTCATACTAACCACATAATTAATAACACTAAAACTAATAACCAATGAGTTAATTCAGATTAAAGAACCATCTTTCCTTAACTCGGATGCAAAGGTACGCATAATTTTGGAACTTGCAAATTTTTTTCTGCAAAAAATGTGCGTTTCTTACAGAAATTTCTTCAGCTCCTGATAGACGCGGTGCACCGGAAGACCCATGACGGTGAAGTATGAGCCTGATATTCCTGTGATTGCGGCGTAGCCTATCCATTCCTGGATTCCGTAGGCCCCGGCTTTGTCAAATGGTTTGTATTTGTCGATGTAGAAATTGATTTCCTCGTCGGAGAGGGGGGCAAAGTGGACGAGACAGGTGTCCGAGAAGGATTCTTCGCGGCGGGAATCGCGTATCGTAACCCCTGTGATGACCTCGTGGGTGCGCCCGGAGAGACGATGCAGCATCCGGACGGCGTCTTCCCTGTCCCGCGGCTTGCCGAGAACCTCATCGCCGCAGAGAACCAACGTGTCGGCGGTCAGCAGAATCTCGTTTTCAGTCAACTGGCGGTGGAATCCGTGGGATTTGCCTCGGGAAAGGATTAGGGGAATGTCTCGGTGAGGCGTGTCGGGGCTGTATTTTTCCTCAAAAGCGTTCCTCGCATCGACCTCGAATTCAACTCCGAGCCCAGAAAGCAGTTCGCGCCTCCGTGGAGACGCGCTGCCTAAGATTATATGTTTCGTTTTCATTGTCTTGTCGCTCAAAGATTTCTCGCTGCATTCGAGACGGTGGAAATGGTCAATAGCTCTTCTCGTATTTCGAGACATCGAAGTTCCATGTACCTTGTGCTCGCATCACTATTTCAATGATTTCGCGGACAAAGCGCGCTCCGGCCGGGAAGATGGAGACGTAGTCGGCACAGAGTTTCGCTTCCTCCATTGCATCGGTCGGGCATACCCCGAGTCCGCAGGCGGCGAGAACCGGCGCGTCCGGAAGGTCGTCCCCACAGTAGAGCACCTCCTCCGGCTTCAGGCCGTGCTTAGTACAGAACTTGTTGAAATCCGCTATCTTGTCCTTTGACGCGAGGTAGATGTCAGTGCCTCCGAATCCGAAAAACCTGAAGCGTTTCTCCACTGTGTCGGAGTGCGCTCCGGTAATGATTCCGAGCCTGTATCCGCCCATGGATGCCATTCTGAGGCCGAAGCCGTCCTTAGCGCTGTAGGTGCGCAGGAAGTCCCCGCTCTCAGCGACAAAAATGCTTCCGTCAGTCATTACGCCGTCAATGTCAAAGGTAAAGGCCTTGATTTTCAGAAATTTCGCATAGATTTCATCCGGAATCTCAAGCTGTTTAAGCTGGGAATTGGTAACGATTGCCATGCCCTCTAACTTTTAGCCCCGTTCCCGAATCCGTTTCCGAAACCGCCCATGGGGAATGTTTCTCCGCCTCCGTTGCGGCCGAATGAAATAGGACCGAACTGTGACTCATATTTCTGAATGTTGTCCTGAAGGGCCATCATCAGTCTTTTCGCGTGCTCCGGGGTCATAATCAGACGGTTGCTGACAGCGGCTTTCGGAAGCGCCGGCAGCATTGTCGCGAAATCGAGGATAAATTCACTGTGGGAATGCGTTATGATTGCGAGGTTTGAATACGTTCCCTTCGCTACTTCATGAGAAATCTCGATGTCGAGCTTGTTTTCGTTATTTTCCATATAATGTTCAATTTTTGCAGTTCAGATAACTAATCAGTGTCTGATTTCGTTTCACATCGCGAAGTTAGTCAAAAATTGTGTATCTTTGCACGATTATGCATTGGAAAAGAATACAAATATTTTGAAATATATGGAACTGCAGTCGAAGTATGACCCGGCACAGACCGAAGACAAATGGTATGCCTATTGGCTGAAACACAAGTTCTTCCATTCGGAGCCGGATGAGAGGGAACCTTACACTATAGTCATTCCGCCCCCGAACGTGACGGGAATCCTTCACATGGGGCACGTTCTCAACAACACAATCAACGACGTGCTCATCCGCAAGGCGCGCATGGACGGCAAGAACGCCTGCTGGATTCCGGGAACAGACCACGCTTCAATCGCGACAGAGAGCAAGGTTGTGGCCAAGCTCAAGGCTGAGGGCATCAGCAAGGAGAATCTGACCCGCGAGGAGTTCATGAAGCACGCATGGGAATGGAAGGAAAAGCACGGAGGCATCATCCTCAGCCAGCTGCGTAAGCTCGGCGCTTCGTGCGACTGGGACAGGACAAAGTTCACCATGGATCCGGACCTGAGCGAGGCCGTGATCAACACATTCGTCTATTTCTACAACAAGGGACTTATATATAGAGGTGTACGCATGGTCAACTGGGACCCGGTGGGGCTCACTGCCGTCAGCGACGAGGAAGTTGTGCACAAGGACACCGCCAGTAAGTTCTATCACATGAGATATTTCGTTTCCGACGGCCATGGCAACCCGACCGACAAGTACATCGTCGTGGCGACCACCCGTCCGGAGACAATCATGGCCGATGCCGCCGTCTGCATCAATCCGGAGGACACGAGATATGAGTGGCTTCGCGGAAAGAAGGTGATAATTCCTCTCATAAACAAGGAGATACCTATTATTGAAGATTCTTATGTCGAAATGGATTTCGGGACGGGATGCCTCAAGGTGACGCCGGCTCACGATGTGAACGACTATGCAATCGGAATGCGTCACAACCTTCCGGTTCTCGACATCATCGACGACCACGGCCGCCTGAACGAAAAGGCTCAGATTCTTGTCGGCGAGGATCGCTTTGTTGCAAGGAAGAAGATTGCCAAGATGCTGGAGGATGCCGGAAATCTTGAGAAGACAGTCGATTACACTTCCCCTATAGGATATTCGGAGCGTACGGACGCCGTCATCGAGCCGAAGCTCTCGAAGCAGTGGTTCCTCAAGATGGACGAGCTTGCGAAGGCCGCCCTCGAAAGCGTGGAGAGCGGAAAGATAAAGCTCATACCGGAAAAGTACCGCAACACCTACCGTCACTGGATGGAAACCGCTCACGACTGGTGCATTTCACGCCAGCTCTGGTGGGGACAGCGAATCCCGGCATACTATCTGCCGGACGGAAGCTTTGTGGTGGCGCCGACCGCAGAGGAGGCTCTGAAGCTTGCGCAGCGTAAGAATCCTGCCGTGACTGCGGCGGACCTCCATCAGGACGACGACGTGCTCGACACGTGGTTCTCGTCATGGCTCTGGCCGATTTCCGTGTTCGATCCTGAAATGCCGGGACATCCTGAGCATCAGCCGAACCGCGACCTTGCATACTATTATCCTACAAATGACCTCGTTACGGGTCCTGACATCATCTTTTTCTGGGTTGCCAGAATGGTCATGGCCGGCGACGAGTTCATGAAGGAGGAACCGTTCCACAATGTCTATTTCACGGGCATCGTGCGCGACAAGCTCGGACGCAAGATGAGCAAGACTCTCGGCAACTCTCCGGATCCGCTCGACCTCATTGCAAAGTACGGCGCGGATGCGGTACGTCTGGGAATGCTTCTTTGCAGCTCGGCCGGAAACGACATACTCTATGACGAGTCGCAGATTGAGCAGGGGCGCAATTTCGGCAATAAGATTTGGAACGCCTTCAGGCTCATTACAGGCTGGACAGTTGATGCTTCGCTTGAACAGAGCGAGGCCTGTGCGGTGGCAGTCAGGTGGTTCGCCAACAAGTTAAACGCGGTTGCGGCTGAAGTGAACGACCATTTTGCAAAGTTCAGAATCTCTGATGCGCTGATGGCTGCCTATAAACTCTTCTGGGACGATTTCTGTGCGTGGTATCTTGAGCTCGTGAAGCCGGCATACGGTTCGCCGATTGACGCGAAGACATACGAGGTCACGCTAGAGTACTTCGAGAGCCTTCTGAAGATGATCCACCCGATTATGCCGTTCATCACCGAGGAGCTTTGGCACGCTGTACGCGAACGCGGTGAGAATGCCACGATTATGTTTGAGAGATATCCGGTTGCCGGAGCGAGTGACGCGAAGTATATTGCTGATTTCAATCTGGCGTGCGAAGTGGTTGCAGGGGTGCGCAACATTCGCCAGCAGAAGGGGCTTTCTCCTAGGGAGCCGCTCCGGCTTTTCCTTGTAGGGGAATGGTCTAAGGACATGGAGGCCGTTGTTGTCAAGCTTGCCAATGTCAGCGAGATACAGCACGTGACTTCTGTCGATGATTCGCTTGCAGGCGTGTCGTTCATGGCAGGGACGGTCAAGGCTTTCGTTCCGCTGGAGGGGCTTGTCGATGCTGCGGAGGAGATTGCCAAGCTTGAGGGTGAACTGAAATATCTTCAGGGATTCCTCAAGTCTGTGCGCGGGAAGCTGTCCAACGAGAAGTTCGTTTCCCATGCGCCGGAGGCCGTGGTTGCGGCAGAGAGGAAGAAGGAGGCCGACGCGCTTTCGAAGATAGAGAGCATCGAGCATTCTCTCAAAGCCATCAAGTCTTGACGCCACGAAAATTTGCAAGAATTGCCAAGTCGCTTATTTTAAGGTTAAGACATGATAGAATCCACACTATATCTCGAAGTCCGCTACTACGAAACTGACCAGATGGCGATAGTCCACCATTCGAACTACATACGCTATTTCGAGTGCGGGCGGGCCAAGCTGATGAAGGATGTCGGCTTCCCCGTGGAGCGGATGGAGAGCGAGGGGGTGATGACGGCCGTCGCCGCCGTGACGACTCAGTACAAGGCTCCGGCAAGGCTCGGAGATACATTGCGCGTTGTGACTCGGCTTCCGCAGCTGCCCACGGCGAAGATGTTGTTCGAGACGGAAATCTACAATCAGGACGATGTCCTGCTCTGCACCGGAACGGTGAAGCTCGGGTTCATAGACGCGGACACTCGCCGTCCTCGCAGGTGTCCGGAAGACTTGCTGGAGGTGATAGGGAAGTATTATGACTAGGAACGTCCTGTCAGGGGCGAAAGTTTGACGAATGATTTTTTATATAATACAAATTATGTTGACAGTTTTACCACTCGGAGTTTTTGGAATATGGCAGGTTGTCCTGATTGTTCTTGTGATTCTTCTTCTTTTCGGAGGCAAGAAGATTCCGGAGCTCATGCGCGGTCTCGGACACGGGATGAAGAGTTTCAAGCAGGGAATGAAGGATGCCGACAAGGAAATTCAGGAGATAAAGAAAGAGATAGAGACCACTCCTGAGGAAATCAAGGACGCTGACAAGAAGTAAGGCTTTCCGATGGCCAGGGACAGTCAGGAGGAAATGTCTTTTTGGGACCATCTCGATGCGCTGAGGGGAACGCTGCTCCGCTCGGCGGGTCTTGTTTTGGCGCTTGCCGTCATCCTGTTCGTGCTCAAGGACTATTTCTTTGACATAGTGGTGCTTGCGCCGACACGACCGACATTTCCGATGTATCGGCTCTTCGGGATGAATCCGGAGATTTCGCTGATAAACTATGACCTTACCGCCCAGTTCATGGTTCATCTGGAGACCTCGATGCTCGGAGCTCTCGTTCTTGGGGCGCCGTATATATGTTATGAAATCTGGAAATTCATAGCCCCGGCACTCTACGAGAGGGAGAAGAAGCCCGTGCGAAAGGCCTTTTTGTTCGCGGGAACGCTTTTTTATGTAGGACTCGCCGTCGGGTATTTCGTGCTTCTCCCGTTCATCGTCGATTTCTTTCAGAGCTATACGGTCAGCAAGATGG